>Ga0164296_1000724_pt1 | contig 38140 bp, 31 predicted proteins | sample GEODES057metaG_FD_113533 | JGI IMG/M metagenome (GOLD analysis project Ga0164296, IMG submission 113533) | Dystrophic lake water microbial communities from Trout Bog Lake, Wisconsin, USA - GEODES057 metaG | ecosystem: Environmental > Aquatic > Freshwater > Lake | place: USA: Trout Bog Lake...
CAGCAGCCACAACAACAGCTACACCAGCAGCCACAACAACAGCAGCAGCCACAACAACAGCTACACCAGCAGCCACAACAACAGCAGCAGCCACAACAACAGCAGCAGCCACAACAACAGCTACACCAGCAGCAACTACAGCAACACCAGCACCAACAGCAACACCAGCAGCCACAACAACACCAGCAGCAACAACAGCTACACCAGCACCAACAGCTACACCACCAGCCACAACAACACCAACAGCAACAACAGCAACACCAGCAGCCACAACAACACCAACAGCCACAACAACACCAACAGCAACAACAGCAACACCAGCAGCCACAACAACACCAACAGCAACAACAGCAACACCAGCAGCCACAACAACAACTTTTTCACCACCAACTCCTCCAGTACCAGGAGCTAGTGCAAGACGTTTTAATGATACTACAATTAATCAATTAAAGAATTTAGATTCGTTATTTAATAAATTAAATAGTATAAATCCAACACAAATAAATAATAATAATGCTAAATTACAACAAAAAACAAATGAGATTATCGACTTAATAACAGAGATTAGTAGTAAAGGTGATATGGATATAGAAAAACTTGTGTATAAATTACCACAAGAACTTGAAACAATAAGAATGGATCTATCATCATACAGTGACGGTATAACAATATTTCCAAAATTAGCAAGTATGAAAGCACCAATTGATGTGAATACTCCTACAAATTTATTAAATGCATCTGCATTAAAAACTATACTACAAGCATTTCAAGATAGAAAAAGAGCAATAGATAGTAACCCAAGTTCCACATCATTATCTACTGATATTGATGGTTTAATATCAGATATTAACACACAGATAAGAACTATTGATGGTTTAATAAGTGAATTAACAAATATAAATAGACAATTAGATGTAAAAATAACCAGCTATGAATCTGGTTTATCAATAACAATACAAGATAGTGATATAGTTAAAGTAGCAGAAGAACAAGACTTTTTAAGAGTTGTCGATACATATACACGTGGAGTAGCATCGAATGATACATCAACTAAAGGTAAATTAAAAACATTATTTGATACATATATAACATCTGGAACAACACCATATGCATCAAAACCCAATAAACAAATATATGATTTTATAATGGAATATAATAATTTAATGGGAAGTATATCCGACGAAAGAGAATTAACTGACTTAAAAACGAATAAATTATATTCTACAAGATATTTTGGTGTAGATACGAAACCAATATCAAATAATATGTTAAAAGAACCAAATACATTAGGAACAATTGGAGATAATATTAAAGATCTATTAATGATTAAATTAGAAGGAGATCCAGATATTTCAGGTACTAGTATAATTAATTCTACATTACAATCGATTTATAAACCAACATTTACAGGTGGTGGAACTGTTGATGATTTGGATCGAGTATTATTAGAAATAAATACTAAATCCAAGTCATATAGACAACTATATATTGATTATGTTAGAAAAACCGAATTATATAATAAATATGCGATATATGATTTATCTCATTCTTTATATTTATTAACAATATTATCCAATACTCTTTTTGTTAAATCAAGTTTTCAAATATATAAATATATTGGTCGCGGTATGATAAATTTTTATAGAAGAATTATAGAAAATATTTACAAAAAACTTAAATTAACTAAATTTGATAATGAGACTGAAAAGTTATTAGTACTTGAGATTAAGAAAAAATATTATTTGACTGTTGTTAAATTAAAGAATTTCTTGGATAACATTGTACAAAAATTAACACCCAAAGATATAATAGATATTGATTCCAGTTCACCAATTGTTGTACAAAATTTTACTATATTGAATCATTTTAAAAGTATTCTCGAAAAATATAATGAATCACAAATGAATAAGTTAACAATATTTGGTAGAATTAATGATATTGGTATGAAATTACCAAATGAAACGCAAACTGTAGATTTAAAATATGACGAAACAGGTGTTATTGCAACTAACTACGGAACTTACGCAACAAATACTCAATACAAAGAAAATGTAGATTATATTAAAGACAATAAATTATTTATATCTGATTATGATAGAAGAAATTTATATGCTGGATATTTTATAAAAAATAGTACAACATTACCCGCTGGATTTATAGAAAAAGATTTATTTGATAGAACTAAAAATCAATTATTAGATTATGAATTAAATAAGTTTTTTGATGCTGAAATGAAACCAGTACCACCTGCACCAACTGTACCAAATACAAAATATTTTAATGATCAATCCATGTTTGATATATATACAGAAATTAAAACATTATATAATTCTTATATAACAGAACCGAATAAAATAAATGATATTATTGATAGTTTAGAAAAAATTAAAAAAGAAAAAGTTTTAGTAAAAGTTGGAGAAATATTCCAAAAAATATTAGAATTTAAAAAAAAAATTAGTGAAAAACTTAATGAAAAGGTAGAAATAGAAAATAAAATAGATGAGGTTAAAACAAGTGTTGATGAAGTATTTATTGATGATACTTTAGGAGTAGATGCTAGAAAAACTAGTTTTACAAGTTTTAAAAATAAAAATAGTTACTTAGATGGTGATTTACAATCAATAAAAGATACATTAAATAATGATCCAAATTATAAAGAAGATATATTAAATGAACTAGAAAATGATAAAAAATTATTATCAGATGCTATTAAAGTTGCTCTAGAAAACTTATATGCTGCAAATCTAAATGTAAATGAAAAAGTAATGTGGATTAGAAATTTTACATGTGATGCACAAAAACCATCATCATGTACACCACCGTCTCCCTCAAATATATATGATAGTACTTACACAGATTCATCTACTAATAAACCATCATCATGTGAAATAAATAGTAATGTACCTTTATTAAATGGATATAAATTTACAGAAGTTTTTGATACACAAAATTTTCCTCAAAATTCAGATATGGCAGCATATATGTGTTTAAATAATAGATTAACAAGTGGTACTGGTGTTTGTTTAATTACATATGGTTATTCTGGAACAGGTAAATCATATACACTTTTTGGATCACCAAAAACACAAGGTTTATTACAAGGTACATTAAGCAAATTAGATGGGTTAGAAGGAGTAAATTTTAGATTGTTTGAAATTTATGGTAAAGGTATGCCTTATTATGATTATTGGGTTAAAGATGGTAGTGGTAATGATTTTGATAGTGATGTTGATGCAACTACACAACTACCACAACAAACAAGTATAGAAATGACTAAGATGAATGATATATTTAACTATCTTTATGTGTATAAATTACAATATGATGCTAATGTAGAAGATAGAATTAATGTATTAAAACCAAATACACAAGGAATTAATGGTGATAAAGATTGGGGTGTAGAACTTTATGGAACAGAAATAAGTGATTATATTAAAAAAGTAGATGATTTGCGCTCTGGAAGACCAAGTAATATGGAAAAGATAATATCTTCTCAATCAGATAATTTAGAATATCTAACAATAGATAAAGAAAATATTCAAGATGTTTTCAAAAATTTTAGTTCTTTTACAGATAAAGTAGAACAAATGAGAATTGATACACAACGTGTTAGAGAAACACCAAATAATAAGGTAAGTTCTAGATCTATTCTAATTTATGATTTTATATTAAAGATAATGAAAGAAGGTGTTCCAACATATGTATCCTTTTTAATTATTGATTTACCTGGAAGAGAAGAAATTGCCCCTACTTTTATTAATAAATATGTTGATGAAAAAACAAATCCAGTAATATATAAGATAATTAAGGATGGTTTTGATGGCGATAGTAGTTTATCAGAAATAAATAAAGGTATATTTAAAGATGTTAAAAAATTGTCAGATGGGTCATATATTGAAAAAACTCAACCCCCCCCATCATCGAGTATAACTGATGTTTCACCACCAATCGAAATTGATAAAGGAACTATATATATGAAACATCTTAAAGCAATGTTAGCATCATTTACATTAAACCCCATAAGTATTCCTATTTATGCATGTGAAGAAATAGAAAATTTTATAAAAAAAGATAGTAATTATTATCAAACAAATATTAAACCAGTTATTGAAGCAAAAATACCAATTGATTATAAATTAAGATGTCAATCAAAGGGTGTAATTAGTGATAAGCGTACTATAGAAATAACAGGACAAACATTTTCTTTATTAGATGAATTATATCAAGATTATTATAATGAAGATATATTTTTTACAACTAAAATAAAATTTGATTCTACTACTAATGGGTTTAAGTTAGTTGCACAAGGAGATACTACACCAGTATATAAGGATTTATATAAAGAATACAATAGTTCAACACCTGAAATTGATAAAGAAATAGATATCACTAGTATTAAAATGAGTAAGTCTATATATTATACTATATATTGTATGAGTCAAACTACTGTAAAACCTCCAGTATTTAATACTAAAGTATTTTTACATGAACCAACTATAGATAATATAAAGAAACAATTTCCATATAATAAAAATTTTTATGACAGTGGTATAGGTTATTATAGTTTTAATAATTTACTAAATATTGATTCTAGTGGAAATATAAATATGGAAAATATATTACACGATAGAATTTCACCTAATGTAACAAATTGGAATAGTACATATAGTGATAAAATATTAATAAAGATAAATCTGACAAATAAATATAATAATAATCAATATGATTATAACAAAATATTTATTTTCACAGGTGATACTTCAAATAAAAAAGGCAATGTATATACATCATTATATAATAGAATAGTATTTTCAGATAAGGATTATGATTATTCTGGAGATGAACCGAATCTTAAATATTTATATGGTACAAATAATGATACATATAATGGTAGACAAATTAAGGTATTACTATTTTCTAGATTAATAAAAAGACTTATTGATCAGAAGAAATATAATGTATTAAATGATATGTGTCAATACATTGTAGATGAAAAAATAAATAAATATATTAAAAATCATATAGATGGATTAACAATTGATAAATGCAAAGATCTAATAACAGAACTAATGAATAATAATTTTAAAAGAGAAGCATTAAAAGACAAATTTGTAGATTCTGGTACAATTACATTTAATAGTGCCAGAACAGAGAGAAAAATCGGTTATATTGATAATGTTAGTAATATTGCTGAATATAAAAAAAAAATAGTTTATGCTAATCCACCAATAAATTCAAGATCAGTTATACCATCACCAGATGATAAAGTATATCTATACGAATCTATTAAATATGATTTCTATACTACAGGATTTGAAGGAGTTTACATTAATGAGAATATTATAGGATTAATTAAATATTTAGGTAAAAATGGTAAACCTATATTAAAAAATGATGGTACTTATCTAATTGAAAATAATAAAGTTAAACAAAAATTTTTAATTGAAAATAAAAATGATCGTGATATGATAGATGTTATAAAACAAGATAAAAATAATGATTTTAAAATAAATTTAACTAGAACCAATTTACTTAATTTATCTCGACTTCCTAATGAAGGTAAAATAGCGGAACATGGAATAAACAAAGATAGGATTGATGATTATATAGACGCCGTATCTGCTAAACCAATTACTGATGACTGTTCTGGCGTTTTTCTAGAGGCAATTTGTCGAAGAAATATAAGACTCCGAAGTATAACGCCAATAACACAAAATATTCCAACAATGTATACATACAAAGATAATATTAAACGAAAAATATTTAATATTAATGAAAATTGTAAACAGTTATTTACAAAACATGAAGATAATAGATTACAAAATTTTAAAGGACTAAAAAAAATAGAAGATATTACCACTAAAATAACTGCATTAACTGATACTACTCTTAAAAATAAAGCAATAAAATATAAAGGAGGTTTAGATATAACAGATATATCGAATAATAAAAAGGGTATACTACCATATATTGATATATACGTTGATTATTATTATAATCCAGAACAAGTAGATAATTATACACAACAAACTTTAGAATCTTATAAATCATCACGAATATTCTGCTATGACGAACCAATTATAAAATCTATTTTAGAACCATATCTCAGTATTATAGATGATTTTAAATTATTTTATCTTTTTGGAAATTATACAAAAGCTACTAGAGAACTTAAATGTGCACAGCAATATGAATTATTAGAAACAACAAATAATTTTATAGAAGCAATAACTAGATAAATATTTTATAAAAATATGTGTTATATAAAAATATTAATTTATTAATTTATTGTATAAATGGATATATTATTATATAATAAAATACATGATCAATTAATAATTGAACAAAATACATTAAAACAATATATAAAATATCAAATAGGAGGTATAAATAGACCATACACAATGCCAATGACATCATTAGACAATGTAAAAAATATATTAAATAAATTATTAACATATGATGGATATACAAAACTTAAAGATCATTTATCGGTATATGATAGACTAATTGATTCATTGCGTGGATTAGTAAATCACTATGAAGGTAAAATACCTGATATAATGAAAGCAGTAGATCCAAGTGGATTTGTTGATAAGTTATATAATCCAGGACCATCAGATCCAAGTGGATTTAAAAAATTAGTTGATGAGTATAACAGAAAATTAGAAAATAGATCATGGAATAGTGAAAGATTAATAAAAGAAATATATAATATTGAAGATCCAGATCAAACATATCTATTATATAAAGAAGATGAATCTGGTAAAACATACTATACAGATGAAAATTTCAAAAATTTCAATAACCAATTATTACTTTTATTTGATCCATATATAAAGAAATATGGAGAATTAACAAATAAATTGTTAACTGATCAACGTGACGGAGTTAAAACTGCATTAGATGAAGAAATACTTAATGTTAAAAACCTTATAAAAATTGTAATTGAATTTCAAAATTATATAAGTGGTAAAAAAAAATCAATAGAATCTATTTTAAAATTATCATACAATGATACTGATTTAAAATTAATTTCAGAAGTTATAACAGAAGATAAATTTATCCAAAATTTAAAATCGACTAAATTAGATCCAAGTGGATATTTAAACCTATCTGCTATTCATTCTATTGAAGATACTATTAAAAATACAATAGATCACCTAGAAATAAAAGATATATTAAATGAATTATCTACATTTAATTTACTTGATAAATTAGAAAATATGAGTAATATATTAAATATTGAAGATAGTATAACAATAAATCAAAGTGGTGGTGATTTTGAAACTAAATATTTACCAAATCAACAAATACAAGAACAAATTATAACTCTATTGGGTTTAATACAAGAATTATTTTCTATATTAGAAAAGGTTATCGATGAATCAAAATATTTACAACAAATACAGTTAAGATACAATTATTATATTGCTTTTATATTTATGATAATAAAAGAATCAGCAGAAAATAATGATTTAAAAATTTATAAATATATAAATAAAAATAAAATAGGAATATTTTTAAAAATTTTTAAAAAAATTAAAAATAATTTTTCAACATTAAATGCATCTAACAAACATACAATATATTTAAATAAATATCATTATATGGTTATTGACAAAATTATTTATTTATTATCATTTATAAATAGTAAAATATCATTAACTGATATAATTGATATTGATAATTGTACTGGTGAGATTAATAAAGATTTCATAATATTTAATCATTTTAAACCAATATTAATTGATTATTTAAAAACATCAGAAGGACAAGCAGTATTGACATCAGTTGATCCAACACTTGATGTTAATATATTATAAAATTAATATATTATAAAATTAATATATTATAAAATTAATATATTATAAAATTAATATATTACAATATTACTTTCTTTGAATCTGTATATATTTTTATAGCCTTATAATATAGAATTGGCATTATAAAACTATCTTTTTCTACTATTTTATCTTCATAAGTACTAATATAATTATCATAACCAGATTTTTTATTATCATATCCCATAGTTTCCATATTATTTGAATCTTTACCAATCAATAAAGTTATTTTTCTTTCACCTTTATTAGATAAATATTGTATAATATGTACTAATGTTTTTGGATGATATACAACTCCATTTAATTCCATATATTTTTGAGATATTTCTTGATCATATTCATCTAAATAGTTTGTTAAATAATCTTTATTAATAATGTATTTATTATTTTTTTTATTCTGTGGATGTAAATATTTTATATCATAATAGTCAACTAATGAATTTCTTAAAGTTTGTATAGATAACTGATATCTTTTATTTATTTCTAAATTAGATTCTAAATCTATGGAAATATTTACATCAATTGATATCAATGATTTATCTTCTTTTTCTAAAATTAATCTATCATCATTATCATATTTTAATGATTTTAATTTACCTTCAAATACAGATGATCTTAATGTTCTAGGACATACAACTATAGATGCATCAATTTGTTTATTATCAGTATATATTTTAACCCAAATAATTGGTGTTTTTAACATCTGTTTTAATTCAATTATAATCCATTCATTCAAATTATTAAAACATAAGACTGGATCACTAAGTGCTATATTTTTTATAGGTTCGTCATTTATAGTATATTCGGTTAATATAGGTAATTCTATTCTATCCATATAGTATTTATTTATTAAAAAAAATTGATATTAATTATATTAAATCTAGTATATTTTATATTATAATAAAATATCTATGGAATACTATGATCAATTAAATAATGATATACCACCCAAAGAAAAAGATAGTATATTTAATTTGACAGAATATGACACTGATGATTTAGATGATAGTAATAAAATATTAGCTGATAATTTAATAGACATATATAAACAAGCTAATTGTAGTTCTTGTGAATTTATTGATGTAAAATTTACTTTAAACTTATTTCCACCATCTTTATTAGAGTTATCTTTTATAACAACTCTTACAATTAAAAATAGTAATATTAATAGTATCGAATTATTACCTCCAAATGTAGAAACATTTTGTGCTTCCGATTGTAATATAAGTAGTATATCATATGATATATTTACTCCTGTTCTAAAAGATATTAATTTAAGTAATAATAAACTTAACAAATTTATATGTAATTCTGAATATATAGAATATATTGATATTGGATCTAATAAAATACAATATGTTGAATTGGTTACTCCAAAGTTAAAACTTTTAGAGGTTCAAAATAATTACTTAAAAACACACGAATTTATTAACAACAATACAACACCATTGTTAGAAAATTTAGATATTTCAAGAAATAGTATTGATGAACTTTTTGAATTCAATGATGAACTACAAATTTTAAATGTATCTAAAAATACATTAACAGAAATTAATATTTTTCCAAAAAAAATAAAAGAACTTATTGCTTATTCTAATAAATTTACAGAGTTTAATTTAGAAAAAGCCCCTCCAACTTTATATAAACTTGACCTATACAATAATTATATAGAATATATATCAGATATTCCAAATAATTTAAGATGGCTAGATGTGGGAGCAAATGATTTAAAAAAAATACCTAAAAATATACAAGTTCTCGAATATTTTGATATTAGTGGTAATGATAGAATAAATTTATTAAATGATTCTGAAGGTGAACAATTTCGAAAAATAAAAGAAAATAATTTGAATTTTCATTGTGATGATTTAGAAAATCAAATGATAGAAAATGAAAATAATAAATCTTCAGAATCAGAAATAGAAGAGATTTGTAATATTAATGACTATTTTGAAAACATAACATCTAAACCAAAGTATAATAATGTTGATGATATTTCTTATGAGAATTTAGATGATATTTTTAATATTAATCATAAACCACAAATAGAAAACAATTATGTTAATATTAAAAGATATGTGAAATTATATAAAACGTTTGTAATATAAAAATTGAATTTATTTATGCTATTATATAGTTAATTTAATATATTATAGTTAATTTAATATATAATGGCTTTCTCACATTCTATTTTAGATGGACGTGATAATAATAGAGTTCAAGATATACATATGGATGAACAACAATTAAATATATGGAGAATGAAAATAATGATACAAAATATAATTAATCTTGATAATTGGAATTTTTGGGGTGAAAAACTAAAACAAGAAGAACGTGATATACTATCTATAATATATAATAAAATAAATTATGAAGATACAATACAAGTAAAAAACATAGAAAAAGTTATAGACCATGATGTAGCTGCATGTAAAAAGCATGTTGAAAATCTATTAAAAGAAAAAGGATTGTATGTAATAGCTGACTATGTTCATTTCCCATTTACATCAGAAGATGTAAGCAATTTAGCATATAATTTATTATTAGTTGATACATGGACACAAGTAATATATCCATACATTATGACTATTATTAATAAATTAAAAGAATTAGCAATAAAACATAAAAATGATGTATGTGTATCACGGACTCATGGACAAGTTGCTCCACCAACTACAATTGGAAGAATATTTTCAGAATTTGTACATAGATTTATTATTATTCTGGAACAATTTGATAAAATCATATTTTCTGGTAAATGTAGCGGGCCTGTTGGTAATAACAATGCTATAACACTTTTAAAACCAGATTTTCCATATCACGAATATGCTAAAAGTTTTGTAGAATTCTTTGGTTTCAAATATGATAGAGTTACAAATCAACGGAATTCACATATTGAAATAGCTGAATTTTTTAGTTGTATTCAACGCTTATCTATCTTATGTTATGATATTTGTATAAATATTAAACGTTATACTGAATTTGATATTTTAGAAGAATTAGTAAACAAAAATCATATAGGTAGTTCAGTAATGCCTCACAAAAAAAATTTATGGAAACTTGAATATGGTGCTGGCATTTTTAGTATGTTAGATGGTATACTTGGTCCAATGTATATGCGAATAATATCATCTAATATGCAACGTGATCTTTCTGATCATGTTTATGAAAGAACATATGTAACATATATTAGTCAATTAAAAAATGGTCTAACATATCTATATGAAGGATTAGAAGTTATAACTAAAGGAAGTAAATCATTACAAGAAGTATTAGAACATCCTGAAGTAATAAGTGAAGCTATTCAACTAGCACGCAGATATTATCATTTAGATAAAGATTCATATGATATACTTAAAACAAGAACCAGAACAAATAATGAATCACATTTAGACGATTTAATAAAAGATATTCCAGATGAGGAAACAAAAAATAGATTATTAAATTGTACTATTGATAAATATATAGGTGATGCATTAGAACAAATAGAATATGTACTAAATGAATCTATACCAACCCCCACATTAACATATAATAGAACATTTATTGTTTTTGATTTTGATGAAACACTTGCAGAAACATATGAATTATTTAGTGAGTGTTTAGATACAGTATTGCAAAATATTGATTATCAAAAACCAGAAAACTATGATATACTTAAAGAACAATATTTTAGATCAAATATAAACTTTGATGATATTTTTACAAAATTATTTGATAGTAATGGACATAAAATATTACAATTATATAGAGAGTTAGCACCACAAATAAAAATAACTTCTAAACCATATGTACAAGAATTAATAAAATATTTAAAAGAAAAAAAATATCATATCGCGATTGTTACGAATAGAACTATATTAATGAAACAACGACTAGAAGAAATTAATTTAGAAGATTTAGATATTTATCAACCAAAATTTAAAAAACCAGATACTAGAGCATTTGATGAACTAATTACAAAATATAACATTAGAAAAACAGAAAAAATATACTATATTGGTGATCATATAACAGATTATCAATCAACAAAAGGAAATAATATTATCTTTTACGGCATTATCGGTAATAGTTCATATGATGATTTTATTAAAATCGGAGTTGATGAAAATAATATTTTAGTCAATCTAAGTGAACTATTGTTTTATATTTAATACATCTTTTGTTTATGTATATTATTGTTTCATTATTTTAGATTACTTATATACATTTTAGGTAAAAATAAAAAATTTATTTTGTCGAACCGAAACCACCCACAACTCCAGACCTGTCTACACACAAACTTTTGGAATCAATTTTCATAGTTTTTTCTAGGATCTATAGTATCTTTTTGTGATACTTTTATAGTTTTTTCATTCATAGTTTTTTCTTGTATCTATAGTAACTTTTTATGTTATTTTTTGATAAAAATCAGAAATTTTTAATATTAAATTCATAGTTTTTTCTAGGGTCTATAGTATCTTTTATATCTAAAATTAAATATATTTTTAAATATTATTATCATTGTATACATTTTATGTAAAAACACAAAAAATATTTTGTCAAACCGAAACCACCCATAACTCCAGACCTGTCTACACACAAACTTTTAGAATCATTTTTCATAGTTTTTTCTAGGGTCTATATGATCTTTTTGTAATACTTTTATAGTTTTTCTATTCATAGTTTTTTCTTGTATCTATAGTAACTTTTTATGTTATTTTTGGGTAAAAAATTAGAAATTTTTAATATTAAATTCATAGTTTTTTCTAGGATCTATAGTGTCTTTTTGTAATACTTTTTATATATCATTAATAAAATATATGTTTTGCCTGAATCCTTATTCGATTATTACCCAAGAAATCATCTAATAAAAATTGACGCAGCATTTTTGATTTATTTATAAAGCAAAAATCTGCCTGAATTTTTATTATTCTTCTAAAAAAGAAGAATAATAAAAATTGACCAATAAAACATCTATGAATTAAAAGATATAATATAAATATATAAAATAATGTCTCATAAACGTAATAATAGCTATTCTAAACAATCAACTGATACAGATAACACTGAACAAGATACTGTACAAGAACAACTAGAAGATAATCCTCTAAATCTATGTGAAGAAAATCTGTTGAAACAAATAGATAGAAAGATAATTATAAAATTTCTTAAAGAAGGCAAAACATCTAGAACATATATTTTTGGTATAGATGGATTTATTAAATCACAACAAGAAATAGATACATTTATTAAAAAATTACAAAAAACACTGGGTACGTCACTAATTACAAAACAAAGTGACACAAATACTCCAGTATATGGGTTTGGAGGTGATCATATAAGAACAATTTATGATTTTATTTTAAAGAATAAAATATGTAATGCTTTAGATATTAAAAAATAAAAATTTTTTGATACTTTATTTATATAGATGTATGAAAAACCAAATAAAGTAATTGATATGTATGGTAGAAATATTTATGCATACGTTACCACATTAAATAATAACAATATACATAAATTTCCTGAATTATTAGTATTAGGGTTTTCATTAATAAGAACAGGATCTTTTGCTGATCGTATATGTATTGTAACAAATGATATAAATGATGAATATGTTAAGATTTTAAGTTTATTTTATACTATAATAAGAACAGTAGATATTAAGATTGGTGAACATTCATTTATAAAATATTTAGCATTAAATTTAACACAATATAAGAAAGTTTTAATAATTAATTCAAGTTTTTTAATATTACAAAACCCAGATTTTTTATTCACTCTAAATGCTCCAGCTGCTTATTTTACTTTAAATAATTATATATCTATAGAGTTATTATTATTAACACCTATACCTGGCGCTTTTGATGCTATTATATTTGAAATGAAACATAGATTAATAGGTATAGACGAATCTGAATATATATATAATAAATTTTATGAAATGCATTGGACTCATATATCAGATAGTTATTTTTACAATGATGTAATAGCAAGAGACTATACAAATGTAAATTATATTAGATTAATAACACCAACATCAAATATGATATTAGCTGATATAAATAAAAATGATATAAATATGTTATGGTATGAAATATATAAAAAAATGTTAGAACAATATGGATTTTTGATTTCAAATCCTTTATTATCATATACAAATAAGATATTAACAAGTTTAATGAAAACATATATGATGAGAATACAAGAAGAACCAGAAATAATTAATGATACATCAATTTTAAATATAAAAAATATTTATAACACAAATAACATACATATGAGATTAGAACAATATTATCACATTGATAAAACAAATGAAATTATATTACCAGATCAACTGCCAATGTTTGATGATATTAATAGTACTCCAATTAAAAAATTATTAGATAAGTATAATAACAATTATTATAAAAATTTAATAAAATATGATATAACCACATTATATGATGCAAATAATATAGATATATATGATCGAGATCACATAATGTTACTATATTTAAAATCAACAAACAATATATCTATAGATATATTAGAAAAAAAGAATATAGATAAATATAAGTTAGATGGAGGGTTATTCTATGTTAAGACATTATTATTAAATAAGAAAACATATGAAAATTTAATATTCTTTTTAGAAGATAAAATAAATTATCAAAATAGAATAAATAAAATAGATAATAGTGATATTCAAGAAACAGAATTAACATTTGTATTTTATAAAAAAATACCAGAAAATTATAATAAAACATTACAATTAGGTGAACTTGTTTTAAATAATAATAGTATACATTTATTAAAAAATCAAGATATTAGAAATATAGCATCTCCATTTATGGCCCAATCGTTGTTATATATACATACTTTAAGAAATTGGATAAATAAGAATTTTTCACAATTAGAAACAGATAGATTATTATTATTTGGAGATATAACAATGAATATTTATGGTATTAAAAATATAACAAGAATAGAAGGTGTATATTTATCATGTGATACAGATTCTTCAGAAATAGATCGAAATATTGAAAATATAATATATGATACTTTTATTAATGAAGAAACAAGTTTTGGATTTATAAGAATAACAAAAGAAAATACAACAGAATATAATAAATATCATAAAGATCTTATAGATAAAATTAAATTAAAAGTAGGTGTAGAAAAATCATCAGAATTAATTTCAAATCCTAGATTTTTTATCAATTATTTGGGATTAAAAATATTGCCATTTGATTTAAATATGTTATATATTAACTCTCAAAAAACTATAGAAATGCAAACAGATATAGTTATGACAAATATAGTTAATAAACATCTAATATCCAGATATGTATCATATAATAATAAAACAAAAATATTACATACAAATAAAGATATTAAATTAAATAAGAATAATATAAATAGAATAAAACAATATGCAAGAACAAGATATATTAAAAGATATATTAATGAGTTATAGATTATTTATTATTATTTTATTATTATTTTAAGTGACGTAAGTTATAATTATTCTTTATTAGTTCTAATAATTTCATAATTTCTTTATTTTTAATTCGTTTATGTTTACTATTATTATGTATAATTATTGAATTAAACATTTTTAATTTAACACAAACAATACTTGTATTTATAATTGTATTAAATATATAATCGTATTTTATTTTATTCAATAATAAAGTTATATGGTTTAATTCTTTATTAGTAATAATAAATATTGATCCAATACTCTTACTAATTGAATATAATTCGTCAATTATATTTTGTTCAAAAGTAATAATATCTTCATAATATTCTCTAGAATTTTTTTTAATATATAATGAGAAATCCACAGGATCAAAGAATATTACACCGATTGTCATATAATAGAAAATAATAGAAAAGTAATTAAATAAGTAAATAAATTTCATTTTTTATTTTAATAATATAATTGATACTATTGATGAAATACCAAATAACATATTAATAAAATGTGCAGTAAATACTTGACCAAATGATGCTTGTGGTTTAGCTAATACCATAGCAACTAAATTAAATATAGTTAATACTAATAAAACAACTGGAAAACCATATTTTCTTAATTTTTTTCCTGATATTAAAAATACCAGAGCAATAAGACCTAATAAAACAGACATTGAATATAATACCCAACCCATGGTTTTATTTGTACCTGTTTGAACAGTTATACCACCAATTATTAAAATTATTAAAAGTAAAAGAATCCATAGAATATATACACTTTTGCTGTGTTTACAATTTACATTACTTACTGATGATGTATCTTTACCTACAGATGATGTATCTCCTGAACTATCAGAATCACTCATTATATATAAATATATTATATAAAAGTTTTATATAAAAATAAAAATTTTAATTATAAATTTATAAAATATATAAACATATAATATAATGGCAGATCTTAGTAATAATCATCTTAATACACAAGTTGAACCTACTGTAACCGACGAACATAAAAAGCGTCAAAAAAATAAAAAAATGCTTCTTTGGGCATTAGCCGCTGTAGTAATTGTTATCGTTGCATATGTTTTATTCAATGATAATAAACAAAAAATTGGTCTTATCTCAGAAGTTCGTAAAGCATTACCAACTGGATCAACAACTGCATCACCAACAGTTGTTTCATCAACAAGTTCCGATGTTTCAACATCAGTTGCTTCACCTTTAAGTGTTTCTTCAGAATCAGCAAGCGCTGTTAGAAACCAACTTGTTAAACTCTTTCAATCATATGCTTAAATTTTAATATATATATAAAAATATTAAATATATATTTTTATATTATAAATGATCAATCACTTAGTTGGTATTGGAACTGGGCCAACCATTTACACTAACACTAAAAATAATAATGTTCATCACGTTAGAGTAGCAAAGAAATCAGGAAAAACTGGAACAATACTTGCTATTACATGTGCTGTAATAGTAATAATACTATTTATAATTACTTTTCTATATAGATATACATTTGGAAGAAAATACTGGAATGTGCAGTAAATTCCATATATGTTGATGTATATATCTTTATCTAATTATAATCAAATAAATCAGCTATATTATATTTATCCATTTTAAATGAGAAAGCCGCTGCTCCTACATGTCCACCCCCATTAAATAATTTTGCTATATTTCCTACATCTATTTTTTCACTTCTTAAGGTTAATACATATTCTTTTTTATCTAAGTTTAATACCCATGATATAAAGAAATCACAATTAGTATCTTTTAATATTTTATCGGCAAGATCTGTAGCATTTGGACAACCTGAACCACAATATACTGCAATTTTATATTGACCTGGTTTTTCAAAAAAAGTATTATATTCATTATATATTTTTTGAGATGGAAATTTTTCTATAGATACACGCGTTGAATTTTCATTAACCATATATTTTTTATATTGATTATATATCTTTCCATTTTTTATTAAATTATTAATAGTTGATTTTCTAAATAATGATTTGAATTTATTAATATTTTCATATGTAGGTTTTAATTCATAATTCACACTAAATCCTGCAACAAAGTCTTTAATATGTGGTAATTTCCATGTTCCAGTATCATTATCTTCTATTAAATCAATAAAATATGGATGTTTCTTTTTTGGATATAAAAATTCCCACATCAGAGTTGCTCCACTTTTATTTTGATTATATATTGATTTAAATTTATGTTTATATTTTTTTTCTAATTCTAATACATCATCTCTTATAGTAATATGGTGATCTATAAATAAAACACTTTCTGCTTTATTTATAATTTGTTCCAATACATATTTTTTATATGCTACATCTATTATTATAACATGTCCTTGTATATCAGGAGGTAATTGTTTAGCAGATGGAATATCTGGCATAATTTTAGCATTTTTATGTATTAATTTTGATTGATGTAATAAAAAAAACCCGGTAAAACCATCTGGGCATTTTTTATGATAAATTACATAATTATAATAAATATCTTTCATATATTATAATTATATTAAATTAAATTTTTGCATAATATACTAATATTTCATTATCATAACCAACTAATGATAATGGTTTCATAGTCTTTTTTATTTGTTCTGGTATAAATCCATATGTCTTTTTAAACCAATCTATAATAGATTCTTCAGGATCTTCATCTATTAAATCTATTTTTGGATATCGTAAAATATTATCATCTATAATCATTAACATATGATTTAACAATGGATCATTTTGGATAAATTTTTTATTTTGTTTAGGAAATATAAATTGTTCTTGAGCAAATGCATATGATTGTGCAGATTCAATTCCAGTATCAAGAAGTTTTATATTTTGATAGTTCTTTTTTAAATAATCATATTTAAATAATATTGGAATATCTAAACGTGTAATAATAAATTTCTTTTTTGGATCACTACATACAGTTTGTATTTCTTGGACAAACTTTTGTAAATTTTCTTTTTCACCGATTATAACTAAATATATATAATCTGCTGATATCTCGACAATAGTTTGTTTACTTTTAGTTTTAGTCATTATATATTTTATATTATTAATAACTTAAATTTTATATTTTCCTGTTAAATTTTTTATTCCAATAAAAAGCTTTAAGAGAAATACATTAAGAATATATTTTCCTGTTAAATTTTTTATTCAACAAAAAAGCTTTAAGAGAAATACATTAAGAATATATTTTCCTGTTAAATTTTTTATTCAACAAAAAAGATTTAAGAATATATATTATAATATATAAACATATTAGAATGGCCTCAACACAAACATCAAATGCACCCACAAACAATACAGTTCAAACTCCTGTAACATTCGAAAATGTTTCCCTTGAAATGCTCCGTACACATTTTAATGATACTTATAAAGTAACAAAAGGATCATCATCCCAAGTAGTTCTTGGTTTTCTTTCAATGAGTGAAAGACTTAATACACCATCAAATGAATATCAACAATCACTTTATCCACAACTAAAACAATTTTGTGATACTATTGTAACAAAATATAAAGAAACTTTTCTTACAACTTTTGAAAGTGATACTGAAAGACAAGTATTTGGTGCCAATCTAAATGGTAATCGTAATACTGGATCTCTCTATAGATCAATTCCATGTGGTGTAAATCGTAATCTTACATATAACTATGCTCAATTTGGGCAACTTGTACGTGTTCTTCGTTCACGCCTACGTTTTGTTACACAACGTGATCCACAAACAGTAAAACGTTATAAATCTTCAACTGTTGAATGTGCTGCTTATCAAAAACTACAAACTCTAGTTACTAGTTTCCTAACATATCTAGATACAGTATCTGACCAATGGAATACACTTGTAACTGAGACACGTACTAAATTTTCAGTTGAAACACCACAACGTCAACCACGTGAGCAACGTGAGCAACGTGGTCATTATAGTCAACAACGTACTCACCACCATAGCCAAAATAACCAACGTCAACGTTCTCAACCACGTCAATATAAACAAGTACAACAAACAACAGAAACATCTCAACAAGAAAATAATTGGACAAAAGTTGTTAAACGTAGAGTTCCAACACAAAAAGCTTAATTAATTTATAATTAATTTATAATTACTTTATTTTTTATTTTTTATTATTCTGTATTACTAGAATCAGTAGTAGCAGATGATGTTCCTGAAGATCCAGAATCACTAGTACTTGAAGAATTTCTCATAAAGAAGAATACACCAACTGATAAAATTATACAGCAACAACATATACATAAAAATGATATTAATGGTCCAATAACACCTAAACCAAGTAAATTACCAAGTACACCACCAACTGCACTAACTACACCTTCTAAACCTGTAGATACTGCTACAGCTTTTGTTGTAGATTCAGATTCACTTTTAACTTTAGTTTTAGTATCATCAACAATTGTTAAACCTAATTGTGTAGCTAATGCATTTGTTATAGTAGATGTTTGTTGTGTTAATTGTTGACATGTTGCAAAACCTTTTGATACTTGTTTGCTTGAAATAGAAAAAGCAAATGTATTTTCTGACCCAACTATATTTATATTACCAACTTTATTATTTATAGCCTGAGCTACTTTTAGGAAACATTGTTTTACATCATCAACTTTAACATTATTTGCAACAGTATTTGAAATTAGATTTGATAATTTTCTATTAGTTTCTGTTTTTTGTAAATTAGAAACATCTACATTTACTTTTGAACTAGATTGGGTAAAAGGATTTGCAAACATACCTTGTTGATTAGATGAACTTGCAGCATTCACAAGTTTTGTCATTGCATCAGTGCTTACTGATTGTGCCAAATTATCCATAATAGATTGAGCCATACTATTACCAATATTTGTTTGTTGTATTGACTGTTGGATACATTGCAAACTTAATTGCGAATCTTGGTCAGACTCAATCCCTATGGTTGCTTTGTTTCCACTGCCCACTACATTTATATCCCCCATTTGATTAGATGTAAATTGTGATGATGATGCTGCACATTTTGATGCATTTGATACTACAGTATCAGAGCAAAATTTATTTACTTGTTGGTTCAATATATCTAAATCACTTTTATTAATAGTTGTATTATTTATTCTATTATTTATAGTAGAACTTGTTCCTCCCATAATATAAAATTATAAGATATAAATTTTATTTTTATTTATTTTAATTTTATAGTTTTTTTTTGTTAGATCTCATTATTACTAAAATTATAATTAAACAAATACATAAACAACAACAAATACAAACACTTATACCAATTATTGCACTTGTAGATAATTTTGCCGTCGATTGTTGTTGTGATGGTTGTGATGTGATTGTAGATGATTGTGATAATGTTGTTGATAGTTGTTGTGATAGTTGTTGTTGTTGTGATGCAACTGTAGATGATTGTTGTGATGGTTGTTGTATTGGTTGTGATGCAACTGTAGATGATTGTTGTGATGGTTGTTGTTGCTGATCTAATTGTGATGGTTGTTGTTGTGAAACTCTAGGTTGCACTATTGGTGATGAATTTGTTTTAGATTGACCACATACTTGATTTACTTTATTTGAAAAATCGAGTTGTGCTTCACTACTAGCAGATATATTACCTACTTTTGTAATAGCTGTACAAAAACTTGCACTACAAACATTCTTTCTAGAATTATCATCTAAAAACACAGATTCAGTATTTCCCTGACTACAGTTTTCTAAAAAACAAGAATTTGGAACACCTGCTGGAGAATTATCAGGTAGATCAGCCATACATGCACATTCACCAATATATTTGTAAAATGTATCTGGATCATATTGTCCATTATTTTCTAAATTAAATAAATATTTCATATTTTCACAGTATGATACATAAAAATTTTGACATTTAGAAAAATCTGTACCAGATATATTAAAATTAGGATCAAAATATGTTGTACAATAATCTTTTGGTACTAATACTGTTTTTGTAGTATAACCAAATTTATTTTCAAAATTACTTGCTTTATAATTTTTAGGTAATGGTATTTTTACATCTATTTTATAATATTTTTTATCATCTGTCATATTTGCTTCATTACTATTTTTTGCCATACAACATGCTCGTTTAATAGTTGAATTTACTAACTGATTTTGAATAATTTGATCTTGAAGATCAGTATTAGTAGTTGTAATACCTGATTTTTTTAAAATATTATTAAATCTAATATCAGTATTTGGAATATTATTTCTTATACTTGTAAATATTAACGAATCAAGTATATTAGACATATAATATCAATATATAAATAATTATAATTTATTATATTTATTTTCAAATTCAACGGTACTCAAGTCAACGTCTCCATTATTTATAGAATTTATATTATTTAATTTTAGTTTTAATTTATCGGCTATTCTTTCTTCTACAGTATTTGATGTATAAATAATTCTCTGTAATGATTTTGTTTTACCACCAGCGCGATGTATGCGACCTAATGCCTGAACCAAATCTAATGAATTCCATGGTGGTGAAATAAGAGATACTCGTGGATGCCCTCCATATATATCATGTAGAGATATTCCAATACCACCTGCTTTAATATTTAAAATAATGATATTTGTTTTATTTTCTTGAAAATCATCAATAATTTTTAATCTTTCTTCACCAGATTGTTCTCCATAAACTAAACTATCTGTTTTTAATATATCAGCAAGTGTTTTTAATGTTTGAGTAAAATTAACAAATATTACTACACTATAACCATTATATATAAAATCATTCGTCAATTCAACAAATGTAGGTATCTTTATTATTTCTATTTTTTGTTGTGCTCTTAATGTAATTGTTAATGGATTATGTTTGTCTTTACTTTTTTTATCCTTTATTTCTTTTAATTCAATTGCTAATTTCTTATATTCTTTTTCTATTTCTTGTTCACGTGTTTTACCCATAGTATAAGGTGTTGCAGTAATTTGTGTTTGTGGAAACATATCACCTAATATATCTATTCTTATACGACTTGCTCTTGATGGATATAACATATTATGTATACGAACCATAGGTTTATAATCTCTTTCAATCCACGAAGATACTATTTTAATATATTTTTTAAAATCAATATTCATGGATTTTACTTGTTTATCATCTATAAAATTCAATACATAGAAGAATGGTTTAAATTTTTCAGGATAATCGGCAATAGTTGCACTTAACATTAATATTTTTACATTTGTTTGTTTTGCAGCTAATAATAATTTACAATTTTCCGAATCTAAATTGGAACATCTATGTACTTCATCAAAAATAATTAATATTTTATTATTGTCTTCAAAAGTAAATTTATAATCCTGTATTTTATCCTTTTCTATTATTTTTAAAAAAGAAGCATTAATTTTATCATCTTTATTATTATATATTTTTGTTCTTTTTATTAATTCATAATTTACAACAATAAAATCTTTTATATCAAATAAAACACAAACACGTTTCCATGTAGATATAATAGATTTTGGACATATTATAATTGGTTTTAATTTTAAATAAGCACATGCTGCAATTGCAGTATATGTTTTACCAACACCTGTATCTGATGCATCTAAACATGCATTATTGTTTAATAATATTCTAATAATATTCTGCGTATGTTCTTTTTGATATTCTAATAATTTTGATGATATTTGTTTATCCAATTTTATTGAATCCATAAATTATATATTGTATTATAATTTATGCTTACAATAAATTATATTGTATTATAATTTATTCTTACAATAATTTATGCTAACAATAATTTATGCTTACAATAAATTATATTGTATTATAATTTATTCTTACAATAATTTATGCTAACAATAATTTATGCTACAATAAATTATTCTTACAATAAATTATATTGTTAATTTATAATATAGATGCAAACTAAAAATAAAGAAAATTTTACAGAACATTTAAATATGCAACCAACACGCGATGTATGCCATTATACGTGTTCGCGTTTAACAATTAATAATATATTATTAAGTATTATTATTATTATTTTATTATATTATTTATTTAATAAGTGATTAAATTAATACTTAATACTTTTTAATATATTCTTGTGCTATCTTAAACAACTCTCGTTTTTCTATATCTGATTTTTTATTTAATATACTTACTGCATTGGCGGTTGCATATATTTTTTTTAAATAATTTTTGTGTGTATTAATAAAATTGTAATACAATGCATCCCATATTTCATACCAATAATACTCTTTATTATTTAATTTTATTGTATCATCTGTTGATTTTTTTGTATAATTACTCATTTTCATTATATAATTGGATGAAGAGAAATAAGGTCTGTTCATCATTAATTGACCAACAGAATGTTGACTCATACCATAAACATTTGGTTCCATTACCCATTCATAAGCATCAATAGAAATAACTTCTATAAACCACTTTAATATATCTTTTGGTTTTATTTGCATTAATAACATAAAGTTTCCAATACACATTAATCTTTCTATATGATGTACATATGATATATCTAGAGCCTTTTTAATTATATTATCTATTGGCAATATACCGGTTTCAGCAGTATACCAACCAGATTTTAATTTATTTGTATGATTTAAGAAATTCATTTTAGTAAATTTTTTATGTTCATAAATATATAATAACCGTACATATTCACGCCATGATATTATTTGTCTTATAAATCCTTCTAATGATTCTATTTTTACATCTGATTTTCTAGAAATTGCATCTTCTACTATATCATTTGGATCTAATAACCCAATATTTAATAATGCAGATATACCAGAATGATATCCTAATATAACTTCAGATGATATTGCATCTTCATATGGACCAAAATTATTTAATCTTTCATCTAAAAATTTTTTATACCATTTTTGTGCACCAATATGATCAATTGGTAAAAATATATTTGGTTCTCCTATATTATCAGAAAAATTTTTATCTATATATTTATTTGCTTCTTTAATATATTTATTATCAACAAATTTAATTTCTTTTTCTTTATATGATGATGGAAATGGTAATCTATTGGAAACATCAAAAGACCATTTATTACCAACTGGTTTATTACTTAATTTATTATTATTATTTTGCATTAATATGTTTTTATTAATTCTAACCCATTTATAAAAAGTAGCATTAAAATATGGTTTGTTTGTACTAGATATATAATCTTTCATATCTTTTTGTGTTAGTATAAATAATTTTGTATCAATAATAGTTAAATTTTTAAATGTTGTTTTAAATTCTTTTAATATATCATAATCAGTAGGATCATAAATAATAACTTGATTTGTAGTTGTTAATTTATCATCAAATTCAACATATTTAATATTATATTTTTTTATATTTTTCATATAATCATAGTAAGATTGCATAGTTGCTCGATGAAATATTAATTTGGCTTTATGATAATTATAACTATTAAAGAATTTTGGATGTTCGTATAATATAATCTGATCAAAATCTATATCATGATTTTTAAATAATTGATTTGGTAGTAATAATAAAGTTTTCATGTATATAAATTAATATATATAAATTAATATATACAAATAAAAATTGCAAAAAAATACTATCTATATACATATGACATAAATATTGTAATAATACATATATAACTATATATAATGACGATCCGACAATATCTAACAGCATCACAATATTCATCATTGCTTAATAGAGGCTGGTATTATGATTTTGTTAACAATTGTGAAATCCTAGAAAGATGTGGATTTAAATTTAATCTTTCTAAACTAAATATGTATCTATATGATAGATATTTTTATGAAAGAGGGCGTCAACAGTTTTTTGATAATGAAAGATACTCACCATCACGAATGATTCTAGATTATGAAGCAGATACAGAAATTGATGATAGTAGAAAATATAAGAAAAATTTAGTTGATATGATAAGTACTATGACTAAAATGGAAATTTAATTGATTTAATGTCTTTTAGAACCTTTCTTTGATGGTTTTTTAGATATTTTCTTTGAACTTTTTTTAGATTTTTCACGAGATTGATCTCTCTTTTCGTTTTTATATAATTTTTTCATAAATTCAACATCTTTACTCATAACATCATGGGCTTCTTTAGTTTTTTCACTTGTTTTTGTAGAAGTAATATTTCTAATTAAATTTAATCTTTTTAATACAGGTAAAGTTCCATATTTTTTACTTGATCTTTTAAGTGAACTATGTCTTTTTTCTGCTGGTTTCGATGTTGCATATCCAAATTTAGATAAATGAACATTAGGATCTGGACGAGGTAATAATTTAGGCATTTTTATATAAAATAAAGATATATTTTTATAGATTTTTATAGTTTTTATTTAAATATTTTTGCGGCATATGATATACCTACATTAACCTTTCTTGTGGCTCCAAGTAATTTTTGTACTATAATACATTCATTATTAAGAGCTGATACAATTGATGTAAACATATCATTGCTTATCGTGGTATAATCATTACTAGTATTTGTTGTGTTATCTGGTTGTGGTTGAGATTGAGTTAGTATAAAATTGTTACTTATAATAGAATTTAAATTAGTCCAATTATCAGCATAATTTGATGGATAATAAATGGTTACAGTATTTTCTCCACCTGGACCAACAGTTAGATCATCTAAAACATGTGAGTCGAAATTAGGAGTATCGCCATTAAATGTTATAGTTGTTAAATTTGCACAACTAGCTATCCATCCAGCATAAATATTTGTAACAGAAGCAGGTATTGTTAATTCTTGAATAGTAAACATTTCGAATGCTTGCATATTAATAACTAGTAAATTTGATGGTAGAATAATTGATGTATAGGTTGGTCCATCGCAAATCGGACTCCCATCACCTATACTAACAACATTATGAAGTCCATGAGTTCCACCATCATCATAAGTATCGGGTATTGTTAAAGTACCAGTACCATTTGTAACAGATGTAACTTTCCAACCATTATACGAGGCATCCCATTCATATGTAATTGACATTTTAATATATTAGTATATTTTAAATAAATTATATTTCTGGATAAAAATTGATTAATAAATTATTTATTAGTATACTATTAATATTTTATTATAATTAAAAATGTCACATAATATCGATGAAGCTTTATATTCTCGCCAATTATATGCAATTGGTAAAGATACAATGACAAGTATTATTAACGCAAAAGTATTAATTATTAATCTAGATCCTCTAGGTGTAGAAATATGTAAAAATATAATATTATGTGGTGTAGGTAATATTACTATTGCCGATAATAACACTTTAATAAGTAATACTGACTATGGAACAAATTATTATATTAATAGTCAAGATATTGGAAAACTACGATCAGATATAGTTGGTTATAGACTTCAAGAACTAAATAATAATGTTAAAATTACAAAATATAATAAACCAATTACCAACAAATTATTATCAAAATTCAATATTGTTGTTTTTGTTGATCCAATCTATAATGAAGAATTTATATCTCTTACAGATTATTGTCATAATAATAATATTAAAGTAATAGCAACATCATCACATGGTTTTATGGGATATATTTTTTGTGATTTTGGTAATTATATAACAAATGATACAACTGGAGAAAAATTAAAATCATCAATTATTGTATCACATACTAATTTAACATGTATAACAGATAAAAAACATGATTTTGAAGTAGGATCAAGATTTAAATTATCAAAAAGTGACGAAATATATACTATTACAAAAATTATTAATTATAGTAGTTTTGAAACTGATAAAGAAATAAAACATAATGGAGAATATAATGAAGTACGTGATTTTGTAACCATGAAATTCAAATCTTTTAAAGAATCTGTACAAGATCCCGAATTTGTTATAATAGATTATGTTGATTTTGATATGCCAAATAAGTTACATAAAATTAATGTGGCTTTATCAAAAAAAGATATATCACAATTAGATAAGAATGATTTTACTAATAAAATAATTAAAAGTTATGATGGTCAACTGGTTCCAGTAAACTCTATTATAGGTGGTATATGTGCAAGTATGATTATAAGTGGTGTATCAAATAAATATACTCCTATTAAACAATGGTTATATTACGAATGTACTAATATAATTGATGATAAACAATTAAATGATAAACAATTAAACAACATATATTCAAATCAATATAAAGTTATAGGAGATCTACAAGAAAAATTAAATAATTATAATGTATTTATAATTGGTGCTGGAGCAATTGGTTGTGAACATCTTAAAAACTTTTCTATGATGGGGATAGGTAATATTACAATTACAGATATGGATATAATAGAAAAGTCAAACCTTAATAGACAATTTTTATTTCGTAATTCAGATATAGGGAAACATAAATCAGAAATAGCATGTAAAAAAGCACGTTTAATGAATCCAAATATTACTATTACTCATAAATTAAATCGTGTTGGTATTGATACGGAACATATTTTTGATAGAGAGTTTTATAAAAACCAAGACTGTATTATAAATGCCCTTGATAATGTACAAGCACGTAATTATATGGATAACCAAGCAATTATATATAGAAAACCATTACTTGAATCTGGAACACTTGGATTAAAAGGAAATGTACAAGTAATTTTACCAGATATAACAGAATCATATCAATCAAAATCAGATCAGATTGAGGATTCAATACCAATATGTACATTAAAAAATTTTCCATATGAAATATCTCACTGTATTCAATGGGCTCGTGAACAGTTTGAATCATTATTTGTAATACCTTTTAAAACATACATGAATCTCAAAAATATGAATGATAAATTAAATGATAACTTAAATAAAATGTTACTAAACGAACTAAATGAAATAAAATACAATATAGATTATATTAATAAATTTATGAACACTGATATTATAAATTTCTATAAAATATATTTTCATGATAATTATAGACAAAAAATACATGATATAATTACCCAATTTCCAGAAACATATATAACAGATAATGGAGAAAAGTTTTGGTCTGGAACTAAGAAATTTCCTCACATTATTAATTTTGATAATACAGATATAATATATCAAAGTAATTTTAATTCATTTGTACAAATAATAAATTTTATAAATAATACCAGTTTAGATATAACATGCAATAACTATATTACTGATTTAGAATTAGATGATAAAGACATTACTATAGCAGTCAATGATGAAGAAGATAAAAAAAATAAAGAACAAGAATTGAATAATATTGATATAACAAAAATTAAAGAATGTATTGTTGATTTTATAACGAATACTAATTTTAATTTTAATATAATAGAATTTGAAAAAGATGATGATACAAATGGACATATAGAATTTATTACTAGTGCATCTAACCTTAGAGCATTAAATTATTCAATTAATACAGTTAATAGTTTTGAAGCTAAGGGTATTGCTGGCAAGATTATACCTGCACTAGCAACAACAACAAGCATAGTATCTGGATTGGTTAGTATTGAACTATATAAACTTATATTAAAAGAAGATTATAAAGTTAGTGATTTCAAAGATACATTTGTTAGTTTGGGTATGGCATATATGGGATCATCGGAACCAATTGAATGTAAGAAAACTAAAATTGGTAAACTAGATATATCTTTATGGACAAATCTAAAGTATCCAAATTTAACAATTGCTGAATTGATTTCAGATATAGAAACAAAATATAATGTTATGGTTGATAATATAATACATAATAATAAATATATTTATTCTGATTTATGGATAGATGACAAAAAAGAAGAAATAAAATATAAACAAATCAATGAAGTAACACAAACAGATAATATACAATTAATGGTTAGTATTACAGATAATGATAATATGGATAATAGTGATATTATCAACATTAGTATAGTTTAATATGTTCTTTTTTTATACTTTATTATTGAAAAAATTATTATTAATAAAATTATTCCACCAACTATCGATGAAATAAAAAATTGAACAATAAACATATTGAGAACTATACCTTTATATATCACACTTATTATATTAAATATGCCTGCTAAATCAACTAAATCCTCTAAATCCAAAGGTTGTGTCGGATTCGTATCTGGTGGAGTTCTAAAGCTCAATACTATCCGTGTATTTCATCATGATACTGATGATCTTACAGAGTTTGCTCAAGAACTTTCATCTCATTATGGTAATGATTTTGATATTCGTTATGTTACAACAGATACACCATCTCAACTATTTGATTCATTCCTAGATGTTCTAGATAAGAATGAACGTCTAGGAACAACAACTCTATTTAAACATGGAGTAAAAGAGACAGCAAAACTTCTTCGTGATACTTCTGGAGCAACCAGTTGTAAAACTTTCTCTCTTGCAAAAAAGAGTAAGAAGTCTGATGAAGATAATGGTTCTGAAGAAGAGAAACCTAAAAAGAAATCTTCTAAATCTAAGAAAGACGAATCTGGTGATGAAGATAATGGATCTGAAGATGAGAAACCTAAAAAGAAAGCTTCTAAATCTAAGAAAGACGAATCAGGTGATGAAGATAATGGTTCTGAAGAAGAGAAACCCAAAAAGAAATCTTCTAAATCTAAGAAAGACGAATCAGATAATGATAATGATGGATCAGAAGACGAAGGACCTAAACTCAAGAAGAAATCTGATAAATCGGGATCAAAATCAAAATCAAAGTAATTTAATTTATTAATTTATTATATTTTTCTAATAAATCAGCATACATTTGTTTATATTTTTTATATTTATTTCTATAATTTATTTGTCCACCATCTTGTATTAATTTATTTTTTCTTAATTTTTCAGCAATAAATGTTAATATATTTTTTATATCACGTTTACCTTCATATTTATAATATTCATCATTAATTTTAATAAATATAGATGGAAATGATGAAATTTTAAGATCTAGAGATTGTTGTATATCATTTGCTTCAACTGATGTATTTAATTCTGATCTTTCACAATCATAGTACGTAAATTCACTATGTTTTGATTTTAATTTAGTCCATACAGGCATAAATTTATCACACCAACCACAACCATTCATATGAAATAAATATAAAGATATTAAATCTTTACCAGTCATTACACTTTCTAAGCCTTTATTAAATACAGACTCCGATGTATTATGTTTTAGATTATTAATAAATACACTAATAGCATTGTCTGTTCTTTCTCCTTCATATCTATAATATTTATTGTTATAACGAACAACGATAGTAGGAAATGATGATATAGGACCTACGTTTTCTTGAACCTTACGTGTTTCTTCTTGATTAACAATATTATCACTTTCACATTTTAATGTTTTATATTTAGATTCTAATATTTTCCATGTTGGTTCAAAACGATCACACCATCCACAACCATTCATATAAAAAAAATATAACTTAATATCCATTTATATATAATAATATGTTTAATAATATTTTTTTTATACATAATATAGAAAAAATATGTGTTTGTTAAAAGATATAAATGTATAATTTATATAATATAAATATGTTCTATATTATAACTACACTTCTTTTACTTGCAGGTGCTGGCTTTTATGTTTATAAAAAACGCCATAATGATAAAGTTACCGAATTATTAAATTGTACATATGATGATGTTAAATGTATAAAATATCAATATAGAGGTAAAAAATATCTTTATCTTACAACTAAACAAGATGAAGATATTGTAACTATTGAAAAAGAAATAGATATTACTAATCCAGAAAAAGATAAAATACCAGAGACAGATTATAAATATATTGTTGTGAATATTAAAGAAAATGAAAGTGATCATGAAATTATATTAGATGAACCAAAATTATTATATGCATTTATTGGTCCGGCGAATACATATTATTTCGCATTTGACAAGAATTTTAATGATAAATTAACAAAGTTTATGTTTTATTTATTTGAAACAGAACAAGGTGCATTAACATATGGTCATTTAAGTGCTTTATTAGATCCTAATATTTATTTTAATATTAAAACAAAGATACAACAGTTTAGAAAGAGTGAAAATGTTATGATGACTTGGCAGATAAAATAATTATTTTAATTGAACCGTAACACATAAATAATATAAAAATTAAAATTTATAAGTTTATATAATATAGAATAATCTTATGGACTATAAATATAATCTCGAATATAGTTATAATCAAAGTAAAAAAAAATTAAATATACTAATCGTCGATGATGATATAATATCAGCAGAATTATTTAAAGAATATTTATCACTTCGTGGTCACAATGTGGTTAATATAAATGAAGGTGTAAAATGTATTTCTACATGTTTAAATAATACATATGATATAATATTTTTAGACTATCATATTGGTGATATAGATGGTGTTGAATTAGCTGATTGTCTTAAAGATGTATTAAACTCTAAAGCAATAATTTATGCATATACAGGTGATAATAGTTCTATAGCTCTTAAAAAATTTAAAGATATCGGTATGAAAGGAGCTATTATTAAGCCACTTGATTTAAAATCAATAAATAATATATTAAATAACATAGAAGATTTAAATAACAACTTAATAAAAAAATCAAATTCATTAATATTATTTTAATACTTTAATGCATCAAAAATATCTTTTTCATTAAATGGTTTAATAATTATATCATCTAACAATTGATATATCTGTGAACTTTCTTCATTTTTTAGAGATTTTAGTTTTAATGAATTAGATGGTGATATACTATTAAAATCATTAATTATATAAGTTGAATCACTACAAGTGCCAACTATTTTTTTATTAAATTGTTGTTTTCTTAATAATTTTACAAGAGTTATACCTGTAATATCTTTCATATATAAATCCATAAATATAATATCATAATTATTTAAATTTACCATATCACATACATGACTTCCATTTGTACAATAATCAATTATTAAATCAGTTGTATTAATATTATATTTAAATTTTAAATTATTAATAATATCTTTAAATAATATACATAAGCTCTCATTTGAATCAATTATTAAAATTTTATTAAATATATTAGTTTTTTCTATATCTATTGATAGATTATAATCTATTGAATTATAATGTATTGGTAATGTAATAATAAATTCAGATCCAGTTGTGTATTTACTATTAATTTCTATTTTACCACCTAACAAACTAACTATTTTATTACATAAATATAATCCAAAACCATTACTATTTTGTTTATTATATGTTATTAGTGGTTTTACATCCATTAAATTTTGAATATGTTCTGATTTTATACCAATACCAGTATCTTTTACTGAAAATTTAATATATTTATTATCTTTTGAAATAGTTAGTGTAATAATGTTTATAGAATTATTTTTTGAATATTTAATTGAATTATTTAATATATTTGTTAATATCTGTTTTATTCTTGTCAAATCAGTATATATTTTTTTTGGTAAATTATCTTCAAGAACTATATTAAACTTTATATCAATATTATCATTTGTTTTCATAAATGATTCAAGATAATGTTCAAAATTAAATTTAATATCATCTATTATTTCATTTAAACTTATATCTTCTAAATTTAAGTTTATTTGATTTGAATTTATTCTATCTATATCTAATACATCATTTATTATTTTAGTCATATCATAAACAGATTTATCGATAATATTTAAATATTTATTAGTATTTGATTTAGTATCTATTTTCATTTGTATTAATTGATTTGCAAATGTTATTGTTTGTAATGGATTTCTTAATTCGTGACTTAAAAACCCAATGTTATCACTTCTTGTATTAATAGAATTTGGATTTATTAATAATATATTATATTGTATATTATCATAGATTATTGTATTAATAGTAAGTAATAGATTAATATCAATATTATCTTTATTTATCTTATAATTTATTTTTTTATTTTTATAAATATGTTCATTTTTTAATATATCTTCTAGTTGTGTAAATGCTTCAAATATTTTCATATTTAGACATATTTGATTATTTGATATTTTTTTTAATATTATATCCGCATTTTTATTACTATATAATATAGTAAACGATCTATTTAATATTAGTATTCCATCTGAAATAGTATTTAATGTTTCAATAAATATATTTGATTTTATAATTTTTTCATATTGTATTATATTTATATTATATATTAACATTGATAAATATGTAATAAAGATATTAAATTCATATGGTAATGTATTAGAATTTATATATAATGTACCAACATTATCATTATTAAACATTAAATTAATACGGTTATAATCCTTTAATTGTTTATCGTTTGTTAGATCCAGTATATACATAGTTTCTTTATTTAGTAATAATAATAAAGATTTAGATATAAACATTTCTAATATAGTATTGCGTAATTCTCCATCTAAATAATATTTATATGATTCATTAAATAAAGTTATTATAGATGATATTACATAGTTATTTTTATTATTATTTGGTGATTCAATGATTATATTAAAATTCGACATTTATATTTTTTTATATAAGTAATATAATATAAAATAAATGATGAATAAATCTATTTTAATTGGTATAATTATTTTATTGTTAATTATATTACTATTTAATTATAATGAAAATTATCAAATTTTAGAAAATAATAAAATAACACAAAGTTCAACATTACCTAAAACAGGAATTAGACAAGGATCAGATCCTTTAGATGGTACTTTGTTTTCAGATGTTATAATGTATATGAATGATCCTGTTCTAGATGGTGAAATAGGAGTAGAAAAATGTATTCGTAATTGTAATGGTATGTGTGTTGAATATGGAATGACTGGTGATTGTTTTTGTTTTCCTAAAAATTATGCTGAAGTAAAGAAAAAAGATTATGAACAAATTGTAAAAGAACTTGCTCCAGTATCACCTAAACAATATTAATAAAATAAATAAAATATCAATATAAAATGCTATTGATATTTTATGACATAGAAATTCAGCTCAACGGGTATAGTGGATACTAAATAAAGTTGACCATTCGATAATTATAAAAAATATAAATTCAGCCAAAATGTATATAATGCTAATAATATTCTTTGACACTATAAAATATAGAAATTCAGCTCAACGGATATAGTGGATGCTAAATAAAATTGACCAGTTGAAAATTATAAAAAATATAAATTCAGCTCAAATGTATATAATGCTACTAATATTCTTTGACACTATAAAATATAGAAATTCAGCTCAACGGATATAGTGGATGCTAAATAAAATTGACCATCTATAAAAATCAGAGTTTGTGTGTGTGTTGACATGAAAATCATGGGTGGTCTTCATATGCCAACTAGTATATAATTATTAATTTTATAAAAAGTTATAGTATATATTAATTAAATATTAAAAAATAAAAATTTAGCTCAACGGATATAGTAGATACTAAATAAAATTGACCAAGTTAATTATATTATATATAATACCATTTCAACGAAATTTTTTATTTAAATAAATGCAAACTTATTATATAAGTAATATGAATTATTCATGTGAATTATGTAATTACAATACTGATAATAAAAGATATTTTAATAAACATACTTTATCACAAAAACATATATTAAATGAAAAAAAAATATTAACATGTATAATATGTAATAAAAATTTTGATTCATTAAAACAATATAAAAATCACAAAAACTATAGACATAAATTAGAAAAATATAAAAAAGATATTATATTAACAGAAATTATAACTAATAAAACCACAGATGTTGTAAAAGAAATTATAAATAATAATAATAAAAATACAAAAATAATACAAGAAGGCGTTAAACAAGAAGTTAATGGTGTAAAACAAGAAATTAAAGCAGAAATAAATGAGGTTAAGGTTACAGTAAAAAAAGCCTTAAATAGAGCTGCTAATTTAATATCTTATTTAATGGAAAATTACCAGCAAGTACCAGAACTTACCACAATATCAGATAAAAAATTTAATAAAGCACTTGAACTGATATTTGCAGATATCGATGTAAAACAAGAAGATGAATATCCATTAGAACAAAAATTAATTTATGAATTTTATAAAAAAAGATTAAATCCTCATTTATGTAAAGTAATATTGAATTTAGTTAATTATAAAAATTACAATAAACAGAATATTTATACAATAGATTCAACACGCCAAAATTATATTATTAAATCAACTGTATGGATCAGTGATGAAACTGGATATAGATTTTCAAGTATAATAATTATACCGTTATTAGAAAGTATTGCAAAACGTATAAATAAATATATAAATCACGTACAAGAAAAAGGTAAAGATAACTATAATTATTGTATGATGGATTATTTAACTCATTTAGAATATGCATATATGCTTTGTGCAAGTCTTGTAAATGGTAGTTTAGTAAGATCACTATTATTATTGTTATCTCCACATTTACGATTTATTAATGAAACATTAGAAACTATAGATAAATTAAAAATTGTAAATGCATGTGGAGATTTTACTAAAATTCAAGAAGAATTAGAAAAAATTATAAGTGACGAATCTGATGATTCTGATAATAATGATTTAGATATATCAGATAAAAAAAATAAATATTTTTATGATTCCGATGACTCTGATACTAATATATATACAAGTGATAATGTAAACCAAGATATCGACATTAAAAATAAATATAGACTTAGAAAACCAAGTAATAATATATTTGTAAAATCAATATAAAAATCTACTATCCGGTAAAAATACATTTATTATTTTAATCGCATAGTATATTTTTTCAATATAAAAATCTACTATCCGGTGTCAATAATAAATAAGGTGCGCCATTGTGTCTAAAACGTGTTGGTTGATTCCAAAAATACATATATGGTGGTGGATAATAATATGGAATATAATAATCAGTATCACCTGTTAAATAATAATCTTGTGGTCCTTTGGCATATAATTGCATTAATGCTCCGGCATGTTCTTGTTTATTATAAAATAATATTAACACAGCTATAAATAATACAATAAGTATAATTAATTGTTTATTCATTTTGTATATAATAATAAAATAATAAAAAAATTTGAAAAAAAAATATATTTGTATCTCCATATAGTTTGGATTTTACCAACTTTGCTTTAACTGCAAACATGGCTTTTTATGACAAACCTCGTTACTTTGTTGTGCCGCAAATCCAACCTACTGGGCAACAACTATACCAACAAAATATGTTTCTTCCTATTGAGGGAACACTAACACATCATGTAATGTTACCATCATCATTTCCACAACCATTGTGTTATATTCCACAAACACCGACTCCATGTGTCAGAACCGATAATTGTGATTTTTGCGTATGTTTCTTTTTGACACGTGATCCGTGTAATGGTGAATTTCAAGTAATGTTGCCAGTATCTAGATCGAATGAAATTGAATTGGTACAGAATGTGTGTCAATTTCGCAATCCTACTTCAGTTATGGATGAATGTATGTATACTTACGGCATTGATAAAACAATTGCACAATATACATCAAAGATTACAACGATGATGCACAAAGATAAATCAACCGGACTTACATACAAGATATCAGTTGTATATAATCCTCATCTAAGCCGTTTTAAAGTAAACAATAGATATCAGCAACGCAATGGTTATTCCTGCAGAATTGAACGCATATCTCTATTATCTTCAAAATTCAACAGACCAAATTATATTAATGATATCTTGTTTGCCATTCATAATATGCTTGCCAGTTTTGTTTAAGTAATAATCTATAATTTTAGATTTCCTTTAAATATGAATTTATAATTAAACTATTTAACTATATAATTATAACAATATATCGTGGTATGGATATCATACCTATTAGCCTATAATAAATCCTTTATTTAATGTCATTATATTAAAATATATAAAAATTATTATTTAATCTATTGTTTATCATAATAAATATTATTACCACGTCTTATTTTTTTTATGTATGTATTTTTGGGTTTTAAGATTCGGATAGAAATGAAAAAATATTTTTCATTTCTAAAAATATAAACTATTACTATAATATAGAAATGAGTAAACTTATTTTTATAGATAAGAATTTGAAAAATTCAAATATTTTTACGTCTAGTCTTTTACCAGACTGTTTATCTTTTATATATGATTCAAATACTACAACTAATGATGTTCTTACCTTTATTAAAGATAAAACAAATATTACTAGAATATGTTTTATTTTTGCTAGTTCTGGTCCAATACCTGTTTTATTTATTAATAATTCTCCATTATTTAATATAGATGATGGTAGTGAAGATACGAAATCAATTAATCTTAATTTTATGATTAATCTTATAAATACAATAAATCCATCTCATTTAGATTTTTTAGCTTGTAATCTTTTAACATATCCTACTTATAGGAAATATTTTGAATTATTATTGAAATATTGCACTAATAAAAATATTTTAATCGGTGCATCATCTGATAGAACTGGTAATATAAAATATGGTGGTGATTGGATTTTAGAAAGTACAAAAGAAGATATACAAAATATATATTTTACACAAAATATATCAAATTATAGTAATTTATTAGATATAAATTTAATTAATAATAATTCTCTTAATAATAATTTAGATAATTTTGATAAAGATTATAATGGAAATTATTTAGATGAAAATGGTGAAATAGCTGAAAACAGAATTCCTAGTGGAAAATATCAAATACAGGCTTGGGGGTGTAAAGATAATAATCTTTCTAGTGTTGATTATGGAGGTGATAACAGAGGATTACAAAATATGAATATTAAGCAGATTTATTCTACTAGTTATGCATTTGCTGCTCTACTTAATGATGGTTCTGTTTTTATTTGGGGTGATTATTTATCTGGTGGTACATATAATGGAAATAATGGTTTTATTATGATTGATACTA
>Ga0164296_1000728_pt1 | contig 37973 bp, 37 predicted proteins | sample GEODES057metaG_FD_113533 | JGI IMG/M metagenome (GOLD analysis project Ga0164296, IMG submission 113533) | Dystrophic lake water microbial communities from Trout Bog Lake, Wisconsin, USA - GEODES057 metaG | ecosystem: Environmental > Aquatic > Freshwater > Lake | place: USA: Trout Bog Lake...
CAGGAAATATTGTTGTACCGGTTGAAAAATCTACGATTGGTCCTACAGGAAATATTGTTGTACCGATTGAAAAATCTACGGTTGGTCCTACAGGAAATATTGTCGTTCCGGTTGAAAAATCTATGATTGGTCCTACAGGAATTATTGTTGTACCGGTTGAAAAATCTACGATTGGTCCTACAGGAATTATTGTTGTACCGGTTGAAAAATCTACGATTGGTCCTACAGGAAATATTGTTGTGCCGGTTGAAAAATCTATGATTGGTCCTACAGGAATTATTGTTGTACCGGTTGAACAATCTACGATTGGTCCTACAGGAAATATTGTCGTTCCACTTAATCCTACAGGTTGCGTTGTGCAACCAATTGTACCTATAAATATAGAGATTCCCACGCAATTTGTTACTCAAGCTATAGCAGCCAAAATAAATGTCGAAAAATTATTTACAATCAATGACCCCATAGTCAAACCTAAACCGAAAATAGAAGATAAACAAATACCTTTTTGGAAAAAAATATGGAATTATTATTTTGTTAAAGAAAATAAATATAACTAATTATATATTTACAAATGGATCAAAAAGATAAAACCGTTCAATTAGTAAGAGATTGGGTAAAATACGACAATGAAATCCGTCAATTACAAAAAGAAGTAGCAGCAAGAAAGAAAGAAAAAACCCGTATGTCGACTATATTAATTGATATTATGAAACAAACAAATACAGGTTGTTATGAATTAAAAAATGGTGTTCTCATGTATAGTATAAAAAATGTCAAAAAGCCAATGACTAAAAAGGTTCTCTTTGATGTAATACAGAAATACTATAATGGAGATTCTATTAAAGCTGCGCAGTTAAATGAATTCATAATGAATAATCGCGAAGAAGTCATTCAGGAAAAATTGATTCATAAGATGGACCCGGATGATTAATCAAACAAACTCGCGAATCATATATCGGGTTCCATTCATTAGTTGATAATGGGCTATAATCTTGGGGTTCTCGACTTCATTCAAAATGTCTTCTGTTCTGTAAACATTTTGAAATTCATCAACATAATAAACGATACCATCCATTTCTCTTGCAGAAACTTCGAGTTTTTTAATGATTTGAGCCGATTCAGTACCATCTTCAAGATTTCCATTCTTGTAATGTGTTCCACAGTATTCACATCCTTCTTTGCGACGTCTAGTACATCTATCGTTGTTGGATTTAACAGCAATACAACGATTACTTACAGGAATACTATTCTGAACCCTTTTTCTTTTAGAGAAATCGTCTTTCGAAAGAGTCATCCGTTGGTATTCATAAACAAACTCTAACAAATCATTTGTTTTTGACTTTTCATCGAATCCTAATTCGCTGACTTTTTTTTTGATATCGTCTTTGAATTTGATAAGATACTTTTCAAGAGTGTCATTTATACGCTTTTCCATAGGTGTATGTGTAATAAATATAACAAATTATATTTATTTCAATTTTATTTATAGGTTTTCAAAAAGGATATAAAAAAATGACTTATACAAAATATTGCGATTTATAATCTAGAACATCTTATCAATCTTCATGAAGACCTCCGCGGCATCCGTGCAAGCATCACGAAGATGCTGTTTGACCAAATGTTTTTCTGTCGGCTCTATATAAGCAATCCTGATAACACTATCCGAATCATGAGGATGAACCTTTTTGAATCCACAATAGGAAAGTATCTTCGAACCTTCGAATAATTTGTCATGAAGGATATATTCTAATACCTTGCCGACAGTATAATCCGCATCCATCAAGATAACATCGAAAGAGTTCTCAACCGTCGTCAAACTAGTATTAATAGGAACGACCTCGCTCTCTAAATTCTTATACATTGTCACGAAAAACTCGCGTAGTATATGGCATGCCTTTTTAATTAAGACTTTATTGTCAAAAACACCCACCGTTTGAATTTGGAAATCGAAACTATCTTGAACGTAATAACGCTGAGCGTCCAGAAGATAGAAATTGCGTTTTTGGAATTCAATTTCTTCTTTGGTCTGGTTATCTTCGGCCAGTTTTTCTTGCTGTACTTCCCATGCCTTTTCTATCTTATCTATATCAGGTGTATTTCCATATGCACATTTACTAGCTACATTATACATCCCATTCGTTTTAGCAGTCATAATCGAAAACTCGCATACCAATGTCAATTGTTCTCCAGGAATGGAATCCCCGATTCTAGGTCTTAAACGAACGAAATCAATAAAATCGCGTGTCATTGGATCGGCTGGGAAAATAGCATGGACTTCGTCTTTTGAAAGGAATTTGTCTCCGTTTTTTTGTTTTATTTTGAAATCTTCTGTAGTAACAACAATCATTGCGTCAGTTTCATTTTTGACATCGACTACAAGAACATATTCTTGTGGGAATGATTCAATTTCATTATCATCTGAAACATGGACCGGAATAGAACTAAGTCGTTGTTTAACCAACTCATTATGAAGTCTGCCAGTATTAACTTTGATTTGGCATTTATTATCTTGATAAATATCGGTTCCTAAAACAATCGTTGGGATATCATTAATGATAGTCCTACGGATTGCGTTTGCTAGACTGACATTTATATTTGACAATGTGAATGACAAAATGTCATGGTCTTCGGCAACGTGTGTAAGTGCGGGGTTCATAACTGTTATATATGTATATATTACTTTTTATATATATTTTACATCAATTTTCTCAGGGAAAGATATTGTTCATGACAATCATATGTAGGCGACTATGTCCTAGATAATAGCATCCCTATCAAAACCAGAAACAAAAGAATCGGAGCAAGAACAAGTAACCACGATATAACAGGCACCCCAGCCCTGCAAATCAAGTTCAAGACCCATGTCCAAAAGATAATATATATCAACTTCAAAATAAAGATCAAGTAAACACTACTTACAGGACAACTGTAATAACCGACACAGTAAATATGTTCATTACCGTAGTTATAAAAGGCAATTATGAAAATCATTATTAAAGAAATAGTCAAATATAACACAGCAGGCGCACATAAGTTCTTAAATCCTACAATCGCCATATATATTTACTTTATAAAAAAGGGGGAGTAGAAAATGGTTTAGAAATATCCGTTGTATTGGCAGATACAATATTAGCGCCAGTGTATGACCCCATTACTGTATTACTATTTGATAATAAATTATTGTCGTAGTTTTGTATGAATGGGTCCGAACCTCCTTTATATTTTCTATAGGACCTTCTGTAAGACCTTCTGTTATTCTTCTTTGATTTACGTTTGTTTGTTTTAGACTTACGTGTTCTTCGTCTTCTTCCTCCTGAAATTGGTGGATTCGGTAATTGTCTAGCATCCGTTATTTGGTTTGGGTTTAAAGGGTCATCATTGACATTAAAGATAGAATATGTATAATTACTTGCGGAATCAGATGGAGTAAATGAAGCAGGTCCTAAAGCATTCCCTCCTTTTATCATCGATGATTGGCCTCCAGAAAAAAAAGACGGGGTTGATTGTCCAGAACAACCACATCCTCCTTTCATTTTTTTATTTGATTTTCTTCGTTTTATTGTCATATATATTAATATGTGAAATTTATTCAATATCTACATGGGTCAAGAAATGTCTGCGGCAACACATATTAAATAAACGCAAATTGTCTAGAACTTCCCCCTCAGCCGACTTTTCCATGTTGTCTTTGGTTAAATAGACGACGCGGTCAATTTGAAGACCTTTTGCCAACTTTTTTTGTCGGACTTCTTCTAAATAATGTCTGTACTTATTGGCGAGAACATTACCACAAGTGAAACATTTAATAGGGATGATCATCGTATATATAATAACTTATAGTTTTTATATATATTTTAGTTCAATTTTGTAGAGCATTATAATATGAATTTTCAATTAGGGTCAAGAAGGTATAATTTATACCAGTGAAGATTTAAAATGGGACGCCCCCTCTGGGGCGTCATTTCAAATCGTTACTGATATCCGACCCTTGGAGAATTAAAATGTACTGCGAAGCGCCATTTTAATTCTTCAAGGGTTTAAACCTTCTTAGAAACCTTAGCACCATCAACACCATCAGTCATTCCCTCCAAGCTCACTCCAAAACGCCACACAAGTTTGTGTGTGAAATGGAAAATGAGGGCGAAGACTAAAGCGTGGACGGCAGCAACCGTGAACTTTCCACCCTTAGGGGGGAGAGAGACAAGGATAGCAGGTGTCAAAAGAAAGAAAAGAAGGGCAGCGTAAAGGGTAACGAGAAGGCTCATTATATAATGAACGAATATATTTTTCCTAAAGATATATAAATGAAATCACTTATTTTGGTATTGGTTTTAATAATTGGGATTGTTCTCTTATATTTAGCATTTCCTCCTAAAATAAATCGATTAGAAGCTTCAGAAGAAAGAATAGAATCATTCGTCGCTGGTAAAACGGGAATTGACCAGATCTGCAATTTAGAAACGAATCCAACTGATTATAATAACATGGCTGTTTGTTTCGATATATGCTACAATGATACAACTACAGGAAAACCTGTCCAAGTCCGTGCTAAAATCCAATCGGGATATTATATAGACGCATCTGGTTACTTAGAGGTCGTTCCATATGGAAATGTTGCATCTACCGACAAATTTTCATATGTGCCATCGACTAAAAAAGGGTTATATGAACAAGCAGCAGTGTCAAATACAAATACTAAAATAAACGCTGAAATAGCCAAATTAAAACAACAAATAGCATCGACATCTAAAGAAGATACATTTACTCTAAATGGTCTACAGCAAAAAATACTAAATCTCCAACAACAACAAATAAATACAATGGATTCAAGTAGTACATCTAATTCAAATTATAACTCCGATAATTTCGATTTAACATATCATGCCGACCCTACCAAACAAGAACAGCCAGATGAATCTTATGCCGGAGCAGGAAAAATGTGGATGAAAATTGACGGTTCTCTCGTAGCCGTCCCATATAGTGATGTAAGTAATACAACTCTTTACAATAGTTCGGGTTCCTACACATTCAATCCTGCGTCATATGTTCCTAATTATGAAGAATCTGTCTTCTTAAGCAAATTGACGAACCAGCCCACAGTAGCAGAAACACATAACTTAGCAACAAACCAAAATGGCTTCTGTGCTTCTACACAAACTTCAACGATAGAGCGCGATGCCAAATGTAATGCCTTAGATAAAAACGTATGTGCTTCGACTGATTGTTGCGTCCTATTAGGAGGTGAGAAATGCGTCGCTGGGAATCAGTCCGGACCTACAAATAAGACGCAATATAGCGATACTACCGTATTGAACAAAGACTATTATTATTACCGCGGTGAATGTTATGGAAATTGTGCATAAAATTGAAATGATTTTGTCCTATAGGAATGATTGTATACAATCGCTCATATGTCTACTAATACTCAAAGCTCGCTTTCTATTCACCATGGTCCTCTCCCGGTAGACATCGGATTATCCGAAACCGGTGTATTCGGTGTTCTCAAGATAAAAATGGATTCAGTTCCCATGGATACCACGCCAGTGTTTATCCAATTTACTCTCGACCAATCATCGTCGATGGTCGAAGGGGACGGTTCAAAAATAAGATGTCTTAAAGAAACCATGCTCAATATTCTCGCCATCATTGTCAAGCACCAAATGCCGATTTGGGTTGCTATCGATGCGTTTGATACAACTTATCACACGATTGTGCCAATTACTCAAGCAACCGAACACAATTTAGAAGAACTTCAAGACAAAGTCCGAGCAATCAAAGCCGAAGGAAGCACAAATCTCAATGCGGCCATCAAGAGTTCGCAAGCGTCATTGGATGGAGCAGTAGATTTCAAGAAGAAATATAACTTCTTCTTGACCGATGGAAATGCCACGATAGGAGAAATGAGCAATGCCAAACTCTTCAATTTGATTTCAGCTGAATACCCGTCAATTTTCATCGGATATGGTCATGACCATAACTCATGGTTACTGATAAACGGGTCAAAAAAACATATTAATAGTTCGTATCAACTTGTTCTTGAATATGAAACTGTCGGGGTTCTTTGCGGAGAACTACTGAATGAGATTTGTTATCCGGCACTAAACGATGTCGTAATTACTACAAGTGGTCAGTTAGACAAGATATACAATCCGACGACGAACGAATGGGGTCATAAAATGACTCTTGGATATTTAGTCGCGGAAAAAGAATATACTTTCCTACTAAACACATACTATTCCAAATTCGACCCGATTCATCTGTCTGGTATCGAACCTTCATCTGGAAACATCGATATCATCGAACTAGATTTTGAAGAGGATTGCTATCATCTAGAAAATCTCAGTTTAAATATATTTCAATATAAAATCAATATGCTTTTGCGAGAGGCTGTCAAGAAGGATTGTTCAGTTTACGATGAATTAAAATCTCTCTTCCATATTATTCACAAATACGCGCGCGAAATGGGTCTATTAGAAGACACAGCATACTTGGTTATGTTTGAAGACATTTACATTGCATATACGAAGTTTTACGATATTAATAGCGAGATGTATACATATTCGAGATTAGCGGCCAACATGCGCACACAGAACTACAGGTCAAATTCAGCGTCATCGACGCAATCACAGACCCAACTGACAGCGGATATCTTTGGTGATGGACTTACTAGGATGGCATCAATTACATATACGCAGGCGGAAGACGAGGATGAACTAATCCCGCCAATTAGTCTTGAGACTTTTCTAGAAGAGGCTATTACGGAAGAACCCGAACAGGAAATCGGTCAAGAAGAAATATCGGTATATGATATCGATTCAATTGAACGTTATGTTCCTCGGTCAGGAATCATTGATTTGAATGTTACACAAACACAAATCGACCTTTCGAGAGAGGCTAGTGCTGGTCTTACACGCGTATAAATAATATATTAAAAAAATTATTATAAATATATTTAATGAATTATTTTGAAAATATGATAAAAAATTTTAGAACAAATAAATCCTATGATTACATTCAAGAAAATATGATAAACGTATTTTCACCATATTTTTTATGTGACCATTTTATTGCGGATGAAGCATGGCATTGGGGAGTTTTACATAAATTACCTCAAGGTAAAAATGACATTAACTCTTCAAATAATCTAGATATTATTAAAGATTATGATATTGTTCAATGTCAGTGGAAATTTTTTTCACATTTTATTCAAAATATTTTACCTAAAATTAATAAAAAAATAGTTTTAATTACTTCTGATTTTCAATTTATAGGACCATCTAGAAATGAACAAACTGATTTTATATTGAATCATCCAAATATAGTTTTATGGATTTCAACAAATCCTATTTATGACCCATCTGAAAAATATATGGCATTTCCATGTGGATTTTCACCATTCAATTTATCTATTTATGTAGATATACTTTTAGATAAAGAAATAATTAAAGAAAATGAATTAACTCATATGCATTTATCACAAACAAATTTGTGTAGAGAATTTTTACCAAAAGGCGAAAAATTCTCCGAGAAGGATTATTATAACAATATACTTAAATCAAAATTTATGATTTCTCCTATAGGAGACAGAGACGATTGTTATAGACATTATGAATGTATCGGATTAAAAACAATACCAATATCGAATATTGAAAATTGTTGTAAAGAAATATTCGGCGATAATATGCATTATTGTAATATTACAGATATGGTAAAGTATATTGAAACAGGTATTATTGATTGTGAGTATAAAGAACCAAGCCAAGACCTAATCACATATGATTATTATAAAGATATAATATATAACCGTATACAATACTTACGTAATAAATCGGTATAGAATCTCACCATTGATTCTTCAAGGGTTTATACCAGTCAAAATATATCCAGCAGTGGATTTTTTTTTCACGAGTTTTGTTTTTGTAGAATGAATAGATGTATGACAGGCTTCACAAACTGCCAACAAATTTCCAGGGTGGTTCTTATGAAACCCTTCGATATACCCCGATGAATCAGCCGTATGTTGCTCCGCTAAATGATGGACTTCACCAGCAATATCTTTATGACACATCTCGCATTTTCCCTTTATTTTTTTCTTATTATATGGAGATGAAGTTTTCGAAAGTTCTCCGCTATTTCCAGGGAAATATTTATTTCTGAACGCATATGCTTGTTCCAGGAAAGAGGGGTCCATATAAAGTGATTTACATACTTCTAGGCCGTACATACGGCTTCCCTGTCCCGACTTCAAAACACGGTCATAGAGAAGGGTTCCTGAACCAGCGTCGTATGATACCGCCATATGTTTAAGTCCCAATCGAGTGAGGTCTTGGATTTCGGAGTATTCGGTTATATCATGAAAATGTGTAGCAAATAAGAATGTCGCGTTTTTCTTATATAACTCTACAAGACCAGCAGAAAAAAGAGAAAGTGCGCTTTCTATTTCGGTTCCAGAGCATAATTCATCGCCTAATATAAGGCTGAATTCATCGGACTGTTTCAAGATAATCCTGAGTTCAGACATTTCCACGGCAAATGTAGAAAGCCCTTTGAAAAGATTATCATTTCCTAAAATACGAGAGAAGATAGCAGTATAAGGATTATAAATGAACGACGAACAAGGAACATATAACCCAGCTTGGGCCATAATGATACAAATCCCGATTGCTCTAATAAAACTCGTCTTGCCTACGGCGTTTGTCCCGTAGAGTAATATGCCATCATATTCTGAATGGGCCGATGATAGATCCAAGTCGTTTGTCACGTATACTTCATTCTGTTGAATGTGCTCTATCAAAACATGTCGAACGCCCTTCGCATCAAAAAACGAACGGGAGTGATTGGACTGAATCGAAGGTCGGCAATATTTATATTTTTGAGCTACATAAGTTTTACTTTGGAGAACATCGAGTCTAGTTACCCATTTTATAAAAAGGTCGATTTTATCATACCATTCTTTTTCCAAGGTTCTCAAAAAAGTCGAAAAAGCCTTGGCTATCTCAGTCGCCATCTGTTCTTTCAATGTTAACATCCGTTTTAATAGGTTGGTCAATTGTGGGAATTCAATTTCTTCATTCGAACCAGATGCCTTAGTGAACCGGATATCTTTGGGTTGAATAATGAAAGAAGAATTAATATAAATAGGCTTATCTTTAAGACAATTTCTGAGATTTTCTGCACGTTTTTTTGTTAATTGAAGTGATACTCCCGATTTTTCAGTTTCATGGACTTTAATGTATTCGGTTTCATCTGTAGTATGTTGTTGCATGGTCTTATTAAGGGATTCCCGGATTTTGTCAAAAAGAGATTTCGATTCTTGATATTCGGCGGTGATATTATCGAGGTTCTCGAAAACCCCTGGTTTGAAAATATTTTCTTGAAAATTCGAAATGGTTTCTAATCCTTTAAATTTATCGGCATAAATAACTGTATGAATATATTCCAAGAATTCTTGTAGAGGTTCTCTTATATTGATGGCGGACAGATATTTTAAAAGGACATGGTTTTCGGAAAATTCATTGAATAGGAGATTTATGACATGAATGCTTTCAACCATTTGATAAACTGTATTTGGATATATTTTCTGGCAAATCAATTGTCGGGATATTTTTTCGAGGTCCCTAATAGAACGCAATTTACGTCGGAGTTCGGCGATTTGTTCTTCGGGGGTTGTCATGAAGATATCTATTATAGCATATTCGCCATTGAGCCATTCGATATCCGTCGTGGGGTTTGTTATGTTCTTTTGGAAAGCGCGGCGGCCCATTGCCGTACAACATTTATTCAAAAATGCTGAAACGGATGAGAACTTACCAGCTTGTTTGCCGTCGATAGACCCATCATCGATGATATTGAGTTGTTTAAGCGTATGATTGGCGAGAACAACCCGATATTTCGAATTATAAAAATGGGGAATAGCGATTTTTTTAACCAAATCGGGGCTATGTTCTTGTATGAAATTCATAAGAAAACAGAATGCCTGGGTGGCAACGTGTCTCGTCTGGAATTCTTGACAGACTTGGTATACCTCTTCACCAAAAAATGTAGAAAGAATATGATTGATATATGTTTGTTTTTGACAGTTCTCTACTTGGGTTCGTTTGTTTGTTTTGTCGGACGGTTCTCCCATATTAATTACATGAATAGTCTGGGTTCTCAATCCTGAATAAGGAATTATTTGGTTTGTCTCTTTGTCAGAAAGATAAGATATGATAATCGCCTCGCTAGGTGAGAACGTTGATACATACCTCTCTAATTCGTCGAATGTGGTGGGGTTCATTATAAGGGGATTCTCATATTCAAAAATAGATGTTTCTCCTGTAAAAATATGCGCACTAGAAATTCCGCATATTAATTGTGGTGTTTTTGAATGGAGCGGTGTATATTTATTCAGCCATATACAAACGATATTATTTGAAAGTGATTGAGAACTATCCGTATCAAAAGAAATAAATGTTCCAGGAGAATAAACCCCATATTGTTCTCTCGTTATATCTTTGGGGTTACTCATATTCTGTATGTAAACGACGGCAGTGAATCCATTACTAGTAGCAACTTTAAGATATTTATCTAGGGAATAATCACGAAAACCTGCCATCATAATAACCCCTTCAGGGACTTCGATTCCCTTATCCGATATATTAAGTTGTGCTATCTGAGAAAAATCTTCTATTTTACTATGAGTCATTGCTTGGGTTGTCTTATTTTGAACACCATATATTTCGAAGAATGCTCCTACTTGATAAAAAAGAATTGTTTTTGGACCATATTGTTGGAGGTTCTCTTGTGTTATATTAAAATATATATCATAAATGGATTGTTTTCTTTTTGGTGGCATGTATGTTCTCTTTATATATAAAAAGATGTTTTTATATATAAATATAAAGACATTTATCGAGACAATATAAACATGGACCATGGAGAAGTATCAATCTTAATATGTGATGATTGTATGGACGCAATGGATATGGACGATTTCCAAGCAAACGCAAGGAGAATGTATACGCGTCGTTTTATTTATTATGGGTCAGCCGTTGCCACAATGGTCTTTATGACAGTCTTATGTATATGGTCATATATGGTGGTTATGGAAGTTGAAATTATGCCTGATCGTGGATAAAATTGTATAGTAGATTCTCCGGATTATGATTTTGAATTTCGCCACAAACCAAACTCACAGTTTCATACATCTTTCTTAAGACATCATTAGGCGCATTTGTACCTACTTTAATGAATCCTTTTTTAATAAGGAATCTGCGGACATCTTGAATAGATGTTTGTTTGAGAAGCTGTGCTTGAGTCGATATTTTTGCTCTTATTGTTTTATTGGAAACGAGAACACCTACTTTCGGTTCTGTTTTAGAACGACCGATTTTGTAGGTTCTCTTGAATATCTTCTTGCGTTTTCTATAACGGATTTTTCGTTCGGCTTTTCTTTCATTTGAAATTTGGCCTCCGTGAATTTTCTCGAATTTCTGAGATTGTTCTATAAACTTTGGATTCATTAATGATGGCACCTGCGAAGACGTAGTCAATAAAGGACTATCAAAAAGATTATCTGTATGTATTGTAGGAAATAACGGATTAATTTCGGATTGAGCAAGAGTTCCACCGATATGATTTTTACGAGTATATGTTCTATACGTGGGGAGTTGTCCATTTTTTAAACAGCCGAATTGTGGGTGAGGAGTAATACTTACAGAGGGAGTATTTATCGATGGACTCTCGATATGCACTGTAGGAATACTTACATCTGGAGGTAAAGTAGGAATATTAATAACAGGTTGATTTTGTGAGGGAATAAAAGAAGTAATAGGTGAATTAATAGGTGAATTAATCGAAGAATAATTCTTGATAGTTGTGTTGGGCTCTGATTCGACTTTGTTTGCTAAAGACGAAAAAAACTCCAAAGAACTATCGAAATCTTTATCGAATTCTGTTTTGTCTTTTGAAGAAGAATCTGGAAGTTTCTTTTTTTCAAAAAGATTGCGATAAGATTCTTGTTGTTTTTCGCGAATCATTTTGAGAACGTTCTTACGAAGAGTCTTTTGTTTTTGAGTTCTAATAGACGATTTTAATTCTATTTTGGGCGGCTTTTCGGACCCTTTTTTTCTTGTATTTGATTTATTTGATATTTTAAATAAATCAGGATTAATTTGAATTGTTTTTTTTTCTGACATACTTATATGTTGTTTCGAAAATATTCAATAAATTTCAACGGTTGTTCTCTCTCTTATATTTATAAATACATATCATGAAGAACCGTCGGTCGTTTACTTTCGCGATTTGTCAAGAAGACTTGATATCCTTTTTCTAAATCTTCGACCGTTAATGTTTTCTTCCCTTCTTTTCCAAATATTCGGCGTCCGTGTGCTATTTTTGTATAAGTAAAAAGTGTTTCCATATCTCGGCCATATTGACGAAATTGTTGTTTGCGTTTTTCAAACCAATTTGAATAAAGGTTCTCTGGAGGCGTCCATCCGCCTTCCAATATTTTCTTAAACAAAATCTCCTTCAATTCCGGCGCTGTATACGGTTCCATGGAAAACCTCCATAAAAAACGCGATTCCAATCCCGGATTAGTATTAAAAAAACATTCTTTGAGAGACGCTTCATATCCAGCAATAATAACCATCAAGTTCTCTTTATGACAACTCAATGCTTCGCATAATGTATCAATACATTCCTTGGAAAACATATCTCCTTGGGTGGGGTCTCCCAAGGAATATGCTTCATCAATAAAGAGAACCCCTCCTAAACAACTTTCGATAACCTTCTGTGTTTTTATTGCTGTTTGTCCTAAATAACCAGCTATCAAATCGGACCGCGTAACTTTTTTGAAAATCTGGTTCTTGAGAACACCTATCTTTGAATACATCTGACCCATTAATCTTGCTACTTCTGTCTTGCCCGTTCCGGGAGGTCCTAAAAGAACAGTGTGTTTGAAATCTGCTTCTGAACCTGTATGAAGGTTCTGAATTAAATACAAAAGTTGGTCTACAATAGATTGTTTGAGTGATTTTAACCCGACCATTTTTTGGAGAGCGACCAATTCTGGACGAATATTATGAAGAGCCTGTAGATTAATATTGTAATCATATTCTACATTTATGGGATTTTTATCGATAATCGCAATTAAATCGTCCAGGTTCTCAATCGTTGCTTCAATATTGTATGGGGTCTTTTTTATGGAAAAAACTTCATGCTTCTTCTGCCATTCATCATACGAGTTTGAAATGGGTCCGATTCTATAATCTTCATAATTCTTATTTATTATTTGGGTTATCGCCAAATAATCTTCTTTGGTTTCCGGTTTATAATGGTCTAAGTATCTAACAAACTTTTTCATTAGTATATTAATAAAGATGTGTTTATCCTTTTTATTTTCTAATAAAAATATATATGGAAACTAAAAAACATAGATGGTCTATGAAATATAAAAAAAGTATTAATTGTGAACTTCCAAAAGGGTTCTCCCAAAAACAATATTGTCAGTATGGTAGAAAACACGGCGGAAAAGGTACTAGAAAAAATAGTAGAAAAATAATAAAACAAAAACAATCTAGAAAATTGATTCGTTAAGAATATTAGTTATCTATCCTACACATGTCTGATTTAATGATGACTCCTATTTCTAATAAACGTGCTGAAACCAAATCTAAGAAGCCTACTAAACCCAGAGGCAAAAAAGCGGCGGCTTCGAAGTTCATTGAGGAACCGATTCTTAATGAACCATTTGATGATCTATTCGCCAAATCGGTATATGAAAGCGATATGTTGGATGTCATAAAGGAAACATCGACTACATTGCTCGGTCATTTGGGTTCTTATTTGGAGGAGCCATATACTATTATTGAATCGTATTTCCAAGGCCAACATTTAGACCGTCTGGTTAGGCATCAAATAGAATCGTATGACCATTTTATTAATCATCAAATACAAAAAACAATCGAGATGTTCAACCCAGTTCGTATTCATTCCGAACACGATTTTATAGCCGAGCATGGTAATCACGCATTAGAAGTAGTAGTCAAATTCGAAAATTTCAAATTATATCCACCCCAAATCCACGAAAATAATGGCGCAACCAAGATGATGTTGCCTCAGGAGGCTCGTCTGCGTAATTTCACATATGCTTCCACGATGACGATTGATATTCGCATCGAATACATTGTCCGTAATTCCGATAACGAACCAACTGTCATACACAAATTCTTGCCAAAAATCAATATTGGAAAAATGCCTATTATGGTGAAATCATCGGTCTGTGTCCTAACACAAAACCACCATATCCAGCCCATTTACACAGGAGAATGCCATATGGATTGCGGTGGATATTTCATTATTAAAGGGTCAGAAAAAACCGTTTTGGGTCAAGAACGCGCCGCTGAAAATCGCATCTATTGTTTCGACGGGAAGAATACTACAAAATGGTCATACTACGCGGAAATAAAATCCGTCCCCGATTTCAAATGTATTTCTCCCAAACAGGTCGAGATGATGATTGCGTCGAAGAATAATGGATTCGGCCACGGCATTTACATTACGATTCCGAGAATCAAACAACCAGTCGAGCTCTTTGTTCTATTCAGGGCCCTAGGCATTCTTACCGACAAAGACATATGCTCATATATCCTTCTTGACATCGACGCCCCGATTCACGAAGAATTACTAGCATACTTACAGGCATCCGTCATAGATGCCAATAAATATATGACACAAGAAGATGCCATGAGACATATTACGTCGCTCGTTGCCTATATGCCTATGGGAGTAGACAAAGAGACGGGGGCAAAAAAGAAGCGAGATTTTGCTCAAGAAGTCCTGGACAATGACCTATTCCCACATTGCGGTTCTCTCCCACAGAAATTGTTCTTATTAGGATATATGGCGAAGAAACTTATCCAAACGAGCAAGGGGTGGATTCCTCTTGATGACCGCGATTCGTATTTGAATAAACGCATCGAACTAACAGGAACTTTGCTTAATAATCTCTTCAGGAACTATTTCAATAAATTAGTGAAGGAAATGCAGAAGCAGGTTGTCCGCGAAATCAATACTGGTTCTTGGCGCTCTACTGAAGATTTCGAGAATATTATCAATATGACGAATATTTACAAGATCATGAAATCGACCACGATAGAAAACGGTATCAATCGCGCCTTAGCAACTGGCGATTTCAGTGTCAAACAGTCGAGTTCTACGAAAGTCGGCGTTGCGCAGGTCCTGAACAGACTTACTTACGTGGCAAGTCTGAGTCATTTGCGCAGAATCAATACGCCGATGGAGAAGAGTGGCGAGATGGTTGAACCTCGTAAATTACATGGCACGACATTCGGTTTCTTATGTTTGACTGGAGATAGTGAAATATTAATGTCTGATAAAATGACAATAAAAAAAATAAAAGACATGCGTGATGGTGATAGAGTTAATACAGTAAACCCCAAAACTCTAATTGATGAACCTAGTGATATTCATTCATTCTTCGGTAAAATGCCAGATAAGTTATTCGAGATAACCACTATAAGTGGTAGAAAAATAAAAGCAACCCCAAATCATCCATTCCTTATTTCTATTGATGGTAAGCCAGAATGGAAAAATCTCGAAGATTTAAAGCCAACTGATAAGATGATTATAAGACACGTTGACGAAGAAGGAGTTGGACATTATATACACGATTTATTAAAATCTACTGTAGAAATTGAACCAGAATTGGTGTATGACTTTACAACCAGAAGTGATAACCATTCATTCGTTGCGTCTTCATTTGTAACTCATAATTGCCCAGCCGAGACTCCGGAGGGCCAGTCTATCGGTATTGTCAAGAACCTAAGTTATTTGGGGCATATCACGATACCGACTTCGTCGGTTGGTGTCCGGCAATACGTCCAGCCATTTATTCAAAAAGTAGAAGACTGCTTGCCCGTTGACCTTTTTACTAAGGTGAAAGTCTTTGTCAACGGGGCTTGGGTAGGTGTTACGGATAAGCCATTTGACCTATATACGGATATGAAAGACAAGAAATACAAGGGCATTATCAATATTTACACGTCTATCATTTTCGATTACAAGTTGGCAGAAATCAAGATATGTAACGACGGTGGCAGACTGACGCGTCCAGTGCTAAAAGTCAAGAACAATAGAGCGATTATCACGAAGGAAATAATAGAAAAACTTGCGTCCAAAGAGCTCTCGTGGAACGACCTGCTAACGTCATGTAGATTAGATGAATCAGTCATTGAATACATAGACCCAGATGAGCAGAATTACGCTATGATTGCTATGAAATCGAAGGGGTCTTCTGCTGCTGATTCGACAGGGTCATACAAATATACACACTGTGAAATCCATCCTTCGACCATCTTCGGGGTATTAGCCTCGTGTATCCCGTTCCCCGAGCATAATCAAGCACCTAGAAATACATATCAGACGGCAATGGCGAAACAGGCGATGGGAGTTTATGCAACTAATTTCGACCAGCGTATGGACAAGACAGCATATGTCTTGAACTACCCTAGCAGGCCCCTGGTCGAAACCCGTGTAATGAACTTCCTTCATCTGAATCAGATCCCTTCAGGAACACAAATCCACGTGGCAATTATGACCCATACTGGATATAATCAAGAAGATAGTGTGCTAATCAATAAGGCGGCAATAGACCGCGGCTTATTCTTGGCGACTATTCATCATACAGAGAAAGATGAAGACAAGAATATCATTCGCGACGAAATCATTCGATGTAAGCCCGATAAAACGAAAACGAAGGGAATCAAATTCGGGAATTACGATAAGTTGAATTCTCAGGGGTTCATTCCAGAGAACCAGTTGGTAGAAAATCGAGACGTCATTATTGCGAAGATTATTCCTATAAAGGATAATCGTAATGACCCTACGAAGCTTATCAAATACGAAGACCAGAGCAAGACCTTCAGGACAACTGAAGAGACATATGTCGATAAGAATTATACGGGGAGAAATGGTGATGGATATAATTTCGCCAAGGTCCGTGTTAGAATTTTGAGAAAACCCGTAATGGGCGATAAGGTGTCTTCTCGGCATGGTCAAAAAGGAACTGTTGGTAATATCGTTCCTGAATGTGATATGCCATTTACTAAGGACGGATTGCGTCCCGATATCATTATCAATCCCCACGCGATCCCTTCCAGAATGACTATTGCACAATTAAAAGAGACCTTGTTAGGAAAGGTTTTGTTAGAACTAGGAATGTTTGGCGATGGAACCAGTTTCGGCGAACTGGACATAAAAACTATTGCCGAAGAATTACAGCGGGTTGGTTACGAGAGTTATGGTAATGAGGTCATGTACAATGGTTTAACTGGTGAACAGTTAGAGACCTCGATATTTTTGGGTCCGGTCTTTTACCAGAGGCTAAAGCATATGGTAAATGATAAGCAACATAGTCGTTCTATAGGACCAATGGTGAACCTCACTCGACAACCGGCTGAAGGTAGGTCGCGCGATGGCGGATTCAGAGTGGGAGAGATGGAGCGTGATGTTATGATTGCTCATGGTGCTTCCAGATTCTGTAGAGAGCGATTATACGATGCCTCGGATAAATATAGTATTAATGTCTGTAAAAAATGTGGTATGACAGCGGCATACAATGACGGGAAAAAGAGGGGGTCCGATTTCACTATCCACTTGTGTAGGACGTGTGGGAATAAAACGGATTTTGCCAGAGTGGAGGTGCCGTATGCTTTTAAGCTCATGTCTCAAGAATTACAGACGATTAATGTGGCAACTAGGATTATGACTGAGTAACTGCTGGATTGTTATAAATAATAACATGTAGATTATACCAATGGTTGGTCCCATGGAATTGGGTTCGCTTCTATTTTTATCCAATCCTCTGGGATAAGGTCATGTAGGTTTGGTGTATGTTCGAAATATTCTCCGAACCATACAGAAGGATAACAAACTACTTTTTCTGGGTTCTCGTTCAGATATGCCCCCCACCAACTGAATGTGCTATTCGGTATTATATTATGGTCGGCCAGTGATAATATAAGAACTTGTTCATAATCCGAAATAGAATCAGGGACTTTGATGTATTCGATTTCGGGGTATTTTTTTTGTAAGAGTTCTATTTTGGATGTCACGTAGGAATTATCTTCTGCTTCACAAACATAGATCACCCTGGATATATTATTGGATTTATTGACGATGTGTTCGAGTGCATTTTCGAAATATTCATAGTTCATGATGGGGTGATAATATCGTTTTGCTTTATAATCGCCTAAGCGGAAATGGATAGATACCGTTTGTTTTACTGATTCGGGGAATAAGTCAGGATATTTGTTTTTGACAGCCTCCTTTTTTTCTTTTAGATGGATTCTTTCATAAATTGACGATTGGAATTCTTGAAAATATTTATAACTCTGATAGAATCCTAATAAATAAACTGATTGATTGAAAACCGGAATCGGAGTAAATGTGAAATCGGGGTCTTGATATTTTGTCAATTTATTGAGGTCATTTTCAGTTATTTTGTTATGATTTGTGGTATATTCCAAGATGTCCTGAAAAAATGTATCCCAATAAGAATGCCGGTGGCCTAAATCGTTATTATAAGGATAAATAACGGGGATATTATGTTGGATACTATAAGCCATTGCGGCGAAAATTTGGAACAATTGGTTTCCGAAACCACCAATAATATTTATGGATATCATATTGTATTTATTTTTCGAATAATTTTTATATGGTTTCTTTAATTATGTCAAAAAAGAATCATATGAATGATATATCTTCGTTTTCGTTTGGCTCGTCTATTGATTCAATTGAACCCCTCGGTTTTATATTAAAACATTTAAATGTATGGTCATTACAATCGATAGCATATTCTAAATCATAAATATAAATATAGATATGGAATATAATATACGCCGTCAAATAAAACAAAAAAATATACCAGAGGGTTGTCCAGAAGGTTAACTCTGTAGGAAAAATATAGGTCAATTTCATATATCTTTTACGGACAAAAGATATATGATTAATATCCGAAATGTCTATATAAATGGAAATAAATGACATTCGAGAACCAGGACAATTCAAAGGCGAATCATTTTCTAAATACAAAAAGACGGAAGTCAGGAATCAATTAATACAGAATATAATAAAGGGAAAAATAGAACCGGCTTGTTATTGGGCCGCCGAACTTATTTGTGCAGGACATTTTATGGACCTCTGGGAATCCATTCTTCATTACGCCGGGAAACATATTCATTTGGGGAATCCTAAAATAATTCCTTATTTGGAAATGCGTTTTGAAGTATTTAGAAATATTATTCATCAAGGTCATCATTTAAATGAACTCCAGCTCCGTAATAATACGACGATTCGCAGGCTTTTTGCCGAGGTCATTGCAACCTTGACATATTCCAACAGAAAACACAGTTTCGAAGCCATCAAAATAAACCGAGTAGAAGAATTCGATATGACCCAGATGACCGAAAGGCTGAAAGCAGATTCGATGACATATGCTGAGGCGATTTTTAAGAAAGAAGACCCGAAAGAGTTATTCATAGCCATAAACGAGTTTTGTTTTCATTTGTCAAGAAGGAATACTGTGAATGCGTGTTATTGGGTGGAATGGATGGTCGAATTCGATTTGATTTGTAGGAAGCGGAAAGAATCGTGTCTTTGTGAAAAACGCCTGGCTATCCCTGTAGAAAACAAATACAAACGAGATATCATTTGGCTAATATGGGATTCTCTTTTTGAAAAATGTGAGAACCTAGGTGATGCCTTTATTACGAAACTGATGAATTCGCTTTTTACGCTTTTTTGTATTAAATATACTACGGGTGCCTCTAAGAAACGGCGTTATTTACTTTACTTTGCTGTGGCTTTATTGACGGAGCCTGTCCCAACCAATATCGAGTTGATCACGAAGAAAGAATTGATAATGAATACGGTGGAGAAAATCGGGGAAATCTATAAACAGATAAAGAAGAATGAACATAGTCCAGGAACGGATTATTTGTTTAACAATTTAGAGAAGGCAACCAATTTCGAGAAATCTATAAGAAAACTCGAGATGATGGAATCCATGGATTTTGTCCCGAAGATGAATGATACTTAGTTGGTTGTTTATTATAAGAGAATGAATAGATAGATGTAAAAATATCTATCTATTATATAAATTAAATGACCACACCAGAAATAATAGGCGAGGGAGGTTTCGGATGCGTTTTTAAACCGAGTCTTCCGTGTTCCGACAAAAAGATATCTTATAAAAATAAAATATCAAAATGGATGCTTTCAAAAAACGCTATAGAAGAACTTCAAGAATATGCCATTATAGCAAAGGCTGACCCCAAGGCAGATTTTTATACAGGAAAACCTACGAAATGTACACTGAAACGAACACCTGAGTTGATTAAAGCCGTCGAAAGGTGTGAACTATTAAAAATGAAGATGAAAAATAAAACGGCAAAGGATATTGCTACGGAAACCGCGCTTTTGATTATAACCGACGGCGGAGATGATTTGGAGAAATGGGTCAAGAAGATTACTCGGTTGGATGGTTCTGTTGCCCGGGGTCAAATCATGGATTTTTGGAAAGAGTCTCGGCGTTTATTCTTAGGTATCCAGACTTTTTTAAAAAACGAATTAGTTCACCACGATTTGAAACCGCAGAATATAGTCTACAAGACAGATACTAAAAGGGTGAATTACATCGATTTTGGTTTAATGCGTTCGACGAAAACAGAGTCGGTTAAATGCAGCATCAAGAATGCCTGTCGTAGTAAATCGCATTGGAATTATCCTACAGATATTTTGTTTATGAACCGTTCTACATATGAGAACTTGGCGAAAAAATCTGTGGCCGAACGCGCGACTTTAATGAAGGGATATTTGGCAGCATTGAAAAATAAAACGGCTACAGAATTCGTGAAAGCTTTTTATGAGGTTTTTAATTATATTATTAGAAATGTTGATGGAGATATGAAGGCAGATTTTTATAAAAGATATTGGAAGGGATTTGAAGATTTATTCATGACGATTCGCGTAGAAAATTACGCAGAGTTTTTAAATAAATCATTGAGAACATTCGATGTTTATGGATTGGGATTATCTTTTTTGTATGTATTGAATAGGGTCAAGAAGTTCATGGATGCCAAGGTCGTTTCAGAAGTATATGAATTGTGTTTTAATATGATGACGCCGAATGTGTTTGCTAGGTATACTGTGGAGAGGGCATTATTGGAATACGATAAGATTTTCGATAGGATGTCATGAAGATATAATATATAATTATTGGTTGATTATATATTATTTAATTTTTTGGTAATTCGTTTACCAGTAATATATCTGGTAAATAAGAATATATTATGAGAACCAATAATCCTAAAGGTAAAAATAAGGGTTCATAATAATTCAAATAAATCCAAATAGTCACAAAAATAACGGGAAAAATATGTAATCTAGGAATCATATTATAACATTCGGCAGTACGAAAATAAATCCATAATCCACCGCAAATAATAGAAAAAGCAACTTTTTGGTCGAATGTCAGATATTTGTCAAAAAGCATTGATAATTATATACTATAATTCTATAAGATGTTTACAGAATTATATCTGAAGTCGACTAACCCTGAAATCTCTTTGAATCAGTTATTGAAAGAGAACATTGGGTTGATATTGATTTCCGTTATTTTTCATACAATCGTTTATTTAGGATTTGCCAATTTGGTTTCTTTCGTGTTTCTCAATAAGGGGTTGTCCTATAAAATAAATATTCGAATGACCATAGTTTTATTGTTCATTATGTTTTTTGGATATATTGGAAGATATTACCATGTTCGTGATGTATACGGGGCGTATAATTCAGATATGGGGTTGACCCGAGAGCATTTAGATAAATTGTATATCGGGTGGATTTTTATTGCGTAGGGATAATGAAGAAAATATTAATCAAATACCCTTCTTGACAATTGTTTTTATGAAATATTATTGATATGTCATAAAGATTGATTATTCTTACAAAAAAGTTTTTATAAAAGGGTTCTTATAAAAGGGTTCTTATAAAAAGGAGGGGTTTGCGAAGCGGAAGCCGTAGGTACAGCGCAGCGGCCTTTTCCTTAAAATGCACTACCAAAAGACCCACCTAACACGGAATTGGCCGCCATGGGTCCCATATACATATCATCCGGCATACCCGACCCGCGAATCATAGTATCATATGATGGCTTAGCAGTCTGGGTTCCTGCCATAGGTGCAGGAGGGAATGTGCCCTGTTGGATTCCCGTATTATCTAAATAATCCGCCTGACTAGGCGAGTGGTTGGATTGCTGAGAAGAAACACGAACACCATTAGCCGCCTTCTTGTCATTTGTATTGGAACCAGAACCATTCCAGAGCTCATTCAAGCGGTCGACTAAAATATTGACTTTAAGACCCAATTTCGTTTGGATACTGAGAACAATGATCAAAAAGGCTAAAACCACATTTGTTAGTGTCAAGTGCTCGTACTTGAATCCACTGTAAGTAGGGAAATAAGTAATAATACGGTGAATAATAATGATACCGCAGAACATTACAACCAACTGAATGAAGATTTCGACTAAAAGTTCTAAAGTCGATTTATCGGGGTCAGCCTCCGGAATAAATCGTTGAATAGATTTATTCAAAATGACAACAGGAACAACAGCCATTAATGAATATTGTGTGACATTAAAGAACTCGGCCTTTCCTTCTTCCGATGAAGAGAACACGTGTCCCAAAAATGTCTTTTTAGGTCCCTCTGTAGTTTCTTGTAAAATATCCATTCTATATATATATTCTTAATAAGAAAATATATAGGTTCCTGGAGGTTGTCATAAAGATATAATATTCAGTGGTCTAATTAGGGGTATTAATCAAATCCAATATATGAGGATAAATCTGAGAAATCGCCGCGGCACACGCTAAAGCCACCTTACGATGTTCCTTCTGGGTTTCCACGCCCGACCTCAATTGGATATAATGAATCCACGACCTCAGAGTTCCATTCATATACATCCTAGAAACCGTCATTCCCTCCGGAAGAACTGCTCTCGCCTGTTCCTTCGCAATCCCATGTTCCAAAGCCCAGCTATAAACCTCTTGCGACTGCTTTGCAGCCTCTCTCTGCTTTTCTTCCCACGCTTTTTCTAAAATGGGGTCTGTAGAAATAATGCTATTCTGGCGATTCTTAGTGTCTTGTAGTCTCACCTCCTTCGTGACAAACCCTAAATCCGCGACAGCATATCTTTGTGAAAACTCCTGAAAAGAAAATGAACGGTGCCTTAAGATTTGCCTGGCTATATCCCTAGTGGTCTCTATTTCCAAACAAATGGAAACCATCTCGAATGGCGACCAATGATTATGTTTAATCAAATAATTCAAGAGTTTTTCATTCGTATCCGTATTACTTTGATTCGTCGGATTACTTACCCTGGCGCAATAAGCGATTGAGTCTTGAATCGACGTTGGTTGGCTTGTAGTAGGAGGCTGAGAATAACTGACGAGAACTACCGACATTTTAATTCATTGTAAGAAAATCTTTATGTTTTTTGTAAATATATATATACATTGATTCTTCACTGGTATAAAAAAATATCAATAAAAATAATAAATGTTGAATGCTATAATATTTGATTTTGATAATACATTATATAATTATGATTTATGTAATACATCTGCATTAGATTTATTATTTCTAGAAATTTCAAATGAACATGATATTTTAATAGATACTATTAGAGATTCATATAAGTCAATAAACAAAAATATTAAATCTTCCAATAATAATTCTAATAAGTTCAATAAAATTATTTATATTAAACAATTATTAGAAGAATTAAGAATTTCTATAAAATTTATTGGAAAATATATACATATTTATAATACAGAATTCAATAATAAATTTAAATTATATGACAATATTATAGATGTTATTAAATTATTAAAAATCCAAAACATAAATATAAGTATTTTATCAAATAATATTTTTCATCAACAATATGATAAAATCGCGAATTCTGGATTAATGGATTATATAGATATTATTCAAACAACAGACGAATGTGGGGAAGAGAAGCCAAATATAAACGCATATCTGAATATTATACATAAAATTAAAATAAACACTGGTCTAGAAAATCCATATATTGGATATATTGGAGATAATTTTGAGCATGATATTGCGCCTGCATTAAAATTAAATATGCTACCATTTCATTACATAAATTCCGCGTGTTGTCAAGTAGAAATAATTGGTAAATACATTCAATTTGGAAATTATAGCGCATTATTATTTTTTTTAAAAGCATATTTCAAAACGGTTGATGAATTAATTTTTTTATCGAAATATTTTGGACAATCAAATTTAAATGTTCAGGGTCCAGGTGGAAATATTTCAGTTAAATTAGACGATATTATTTTTATTAAATCATCTGGCTCAGTATTAGGTAATATTACATATAATGAAGGTTATTGTTTGGCAAATAATAAAAATGTAATTGATTTATTAATTAAAAAGCAAGATTTGCAATTAAAAGAAACCAAAATATTCGGGTATAAAATTCCATCAATGGAAACATTTTTCCATTCTTTTATGAAAAAATATACAGTGCATATTCATTTTACTTTATCTAATATATTTTTTTGTAGTAGTAATAGAGAACAAATACGAGATTTCCCATATAAATATGCGACTATACCATATATCCCACCAGGACTTTTATTATCAGAAAATATAAAAGCAATTTACGATGAGTGTCAAAAAGATAATACACAACTATTTTTTTTATCTAATCACGGATTAATTATTACTAGTGATAATTGCAAAGAGGTGATTGAAATATATGAAAATATGTTTCATTATTTTAATCGTATATTAGATAATAAATTCAATGATGAATTTGTTAGTTTTAAATTGAATAAACAGCTTTATTTACAATTTAAAAAACCATTAATAATAAAATATCTAGATTATCCTGTAAATATATTAATAAATATTAAATACTGTTTTCCTGATCTGGCTATATTTATTGAGGATATAAAATCTATTGAAAATACGGGATCAAATAAGTTTGACCTATCTTCAATTACAAAAAAAACAAATATTATTATTTGTGACAATAAAATATATTTAATAGGAGAAACATTAAATAAAGTATATTATATTATTGAACTATTAGAAAAATATAAAATATTGTGTGATTATGTTTATGATAATTTATCAAATATAAATGATATTCAATATTTACAGAATATGGAACAAGAAAAATTCAGAAAAATATAATATTGTTCTAGAAATACATATTTAAATAGTAATAAACGAATAATATTATAATGAATATATTATCATTTATACCTTTGCGCGTTGAAGATGCGCAAAGTAACCTATCCAATCCATCCATTTCTGCCCCCCCTTCGGGGGAGGGCATATTGAATAAGAATTGGTGTAAAAATAATAATTTTATTGAAATTAAAGAAAAAGACGAAAATCAACGTAATATTGGATATTCTGTATTTAATAACATTCAAATAACCGGACGAAATAATTATTATCCGAATGTTTTATTGTATAGTAATAACACGTTGATTTCACCATATGATGAGAAAGTAATGTCATTAAATAAAAATAGTTTTTATGACGATAATATTTACCACTATTCTATAGAGAAAAATATTTCCAGAAAAAATATTTCAGAAAAAGTATTTTTTTTTATATATAATTTTGATAATTATTATCATTTTTTATATGACACCTTGCCATATTTATATACATATTTAGAATTAAAAAAACAATATCCCACAATAAAATTGTTAATAAATTATCCTAACAAAGAAAAAACAGAATTTTATAGATTCAACGAAGAATTTTTATTTAAAATTGTATCAAAAACAGATATTATTATTCATTATCCAGAAAATATATACGAGTGTATGTATGTTTCCACATCTCTAACTCATGGAGGATTATCAAATAGCCCTCCTCGAAAAGAGATTTTTGATATATATGATATTATAAAAAATAATATTAATTATGATAATATTCGGCATATGTATAAAAATAAAAAAAATAAAAAACTCTATATATCACGTAGAACATGGTTAAACAATGATAAATCAAATATAGGAACGGATTATACTTCGCGACGCAAAATGATGAATGAAAACGATTTAGTATTAGAATTAAATAAAAAAGGATTTCAAGAAATATTTGCAGAGAACTTAACAACCGACGAAAAAATATTTTTATTTTCAAATGCGGATGAAATTATTGGTTCAATTGGAGGAGGAATGGCAAATTTAATTTTTAGTTCGGCTTATACAAAATCCTTCGTAATAATATCGCCATATTTTTTAGATATCAATTATAGATTTAAATATAGTATGGAACACACACATATTAGATATTTTAACGAAACAACTATATGTATAGACGATAATCAACAAAAAATCCCATTATATTGTAGAGTTAAAATAACGAATCAAGAAAATATATATTATAATAAAATCGGAGAAATTATTGAATATTGTCATGAAAATAAATATAACGTTGCTTTATCAAATAATGATGTAGCAGGATTTAATAATAATCATTCATTTTTGAATATTATTTTTAATGAAGATGAATTTATATTGTTGGATAAAGGTCTGAATAGCCCATATATATTTGATATATCTTGTTTGATAGATATATTATAATTGGGTTCATTTAATATAATTATTTTATAGTTGGTTTATAAAATAATGAAAATTTGTATTATAATATGCGGATTAAAACGATGTATCGATTTAGTTATTAACAATTTGAATAATATATTTTCAAACCATGATATAGAATATATTACGTGTTTAAATAACAATGAAACAGAACATCAATTAATGAATCAACCAAATTTATCCATATTGGATAAAACAAACATTATTAAAAAAATATACATAAAAGATATTCATGATGACTCTTTTAGAAATAGTTTAAATTACGCAAGAAAGATAAGAGATGCAGTAAAAATTGTAGAAAATAAATATGATTTATATTTTATTATTAGAACAGATTTAATTATTGAGTCATTTGATTTTGAATATATACAAGATAATATTCTGTATTTTTCAAATAAAAATATAAATCAATTCACAGTGAATGAACCGGATAGAATTAATGACAATATAATTATTACAAAAAGTTATGAATTATTATACAGATTTTCAGAATTATATGAATATACAATTAATAATAGTAATTACTTAGATGTTGTTTTATATAAGTTTGTGAATTTAAATAAACTCGATTATAATTTAATAGATATTGAATATAAATTAATATTATCAAGATGTAATATTATAGCGATTGCGGGAGATTCAGGGTCAGGTAAAAGCACATTATTAAAAGCACTAAGTCCTTTATTTCATGATAAACATATTTTGTCATTAGAAACTGATAGATACCATAAATGGGAACGCGGTAATGATAACTATCAAAAATATACACATTTAAATCCTTATGCAAACCATATTGAGAAAATGTATGAAGATGTTTATAATTTAAAAATAGGGAATGATATTTATCAAGTAGATTACGATCATCATACTGGTAAATTTACAAGTAAAGAAGAAATTAAATCACGGGAAAATATATTAATATGCGGACTTCATACATTATATGATAATAAAATGAAAGAATTAGTTGATATAAAAATATATGTTGATACAGACCGTGAATTATTAAAAAAATGGAAAATACAACGGGATGTTACTGAACGCGGTTATAGTATGGAGAAAGTATTAGCACAAATTTTGTTTAGGGAAAAAGATTATCAAGAACATATATTAGTTCAAAAAGAAAAATCGGATATTATTATAAATTTTTATGAAGATTCGGAAAATAAGATTCAATGTAATTTAATTATTAATAATAAAGATTTTATTAATAAAATATTGAAAAATTTAGTTGAATTGAAGTATGCTATTGTATTTTTAAAAGACGGCTGTATTATTAATTTAAAGAATGATATCTTTGTTGATAATGATATAATAAATAATATTTTTGATGAGAATAAAGATATTTTTAAAAGTAATTATTATAAGGAGATATTTTATTGTATTTATTTGATAAATTTATAAAATCTTTCAATAATAAACTATTATATTTTATAATTCAATAGTTCTGGATTACATAATTGATATTCAATTGTATAAAATTCCAATTATCTGTTGCAAAGTCTTACAGTTACTAAATGATGTATAAATTCACAATGGTATACAAAATATATAAATATATAAATTTATATATTTATATAATGTCTATTGATAATATTTTATACCTACCTGTATCTCTTGGAGAAGCAATTGATAAATTATCTATTTTGCATATAAAATATGAAAAAATAATGGATAATCGAAAAATTGATATTAAAAATGAATATGATTTATTATATGAAAAATTGAAAGAATTTATCATAAAATACAAAAATTTATATCAAATTATGAAAAAAGTAAATTTATTAATATGGGATATGATGGATTCTTTAAGGGATGGTGAATTACATGAAGAAGAGTATTTAAAAATTTGTAAAGAATGTATTGAATATAATGATATTCGTTTTCGTGTTAAAAATAAAATTAATTATATTTCACAATCATTTTTAAAAGAGCAGAAAAGTTATAAAATAAATAGACTTATTATTAAAATCGAAAAAGATATTACTAATAATTTATTATTCAATATTATCAAATATTTTTCTTTTATTTACGATGAAATTATTATTGAAAGTTCTTTTAGTTTAATTTATTTGAGAGATTTTTTTAATTATGATATTACTATTTTATTCAAAAATGATAATGAATACATTGATTATAAAAATAAAGTTATTATTGAAAATCAAAAATATAATGATAATGAATTATATAAATTATTTAATATTAGTGAAAATGAATTAAATAATATTATATAAATATGATAAATGAAAGCAAGTGAAATTTTGAAAAAAACTTATAATATTAATTTTAATAATTTAAATATATTAGAATGTGGTGCTGGCGCTGCTCAAGAAACAAACGAATTATTGTTTCTATATTGAAGCAAATTATCCAGAGTATGAATATTTAAAAAAATAAATTATAACGTTTACCATTATGCATTATCAAATAGTAACGATACACTTCGTTTTAATGTTACATCTCATGTAGGTAATTCGTCTTTATGTCATAGTGAATTACATAAAAAAGAATTAATTATTATAATTCAACATTTACTGAAGTATTTGTTCCTGGAATTACTTACAAAAATTTTATTGAAAATATAATTAAAACTAATATAGACATTTTAATTCTTGATGTTGAAGGTCACGAATGTACAATTTTAAATACATTTTTTGAATTACAAATAGAACAATTGCCAAAAATAATATGTATTGAATGTGGATATGACTGGAATTAAAGAAAGCAAATTTTATTAAAATTAGGTTATAATTTAGATTTTTATGAATTCAATAATTGTTATTTATAACATTCAACCTATAATTGCATAAAAAACGTTTCACAAATTAATATTTTTAATGAATCTAATAACAAATTCGTATGGAATAATCATTTAATTTATGAAAATGAGTTAAGTAAAATTATTTAAGTATATTATTTATGTGTGATATTATAGAAATTACAGAATATAATAAAGAAATATTAGAAAAATTTATTTCAAATAATGTATTTCCAAATACGTTTAGATATTTTAACAAAAGAACAAATAATGTAATTAATAATCACATTATTACAATAATATTAATTGATACAAATCTACCGGTTGGTTACGCCCACATTGATTTTGATGATTATAAAAATTGGTTTGGTATTTGTATTTTACATAGTCACCAAGGTAAAGGATATGGTAAAGAAATTATGGAATATATATTTAATCATGAAAAAATAAAATATTTAAATGAAATTTATTTAACCGTTGATAAAATAAATACTTTCGCTATTCATTTATATTTAAAATTTAATTTTAGAATTATCGATGAAAAAGAAACTTATTTTATAATGATGAAAATGAAGCAATAATACTAACTATATATTTTTGTTCTTCTATTGTAATACTTGGACTACTAGGTATCATAATTATTTCTTTATTCAATAATTCTGATATTTCATCATTATTTTCAAGATTTTTCAAATGTCCATGTTTATTAATTGGATAAAAAAAAGGACGAATATCAATATTATTTGTTTTGAAAAATTCAGTAGTTTCTTCGATTGATTTTGTATTACCAATTATTCTAACCGCAAATATCCAACAGGCATTTTCTGTATTTTCTTCTTTCTTAAATAATGCTATTTTTTCTTCATAGATTAAGGGTTGTAATAATAATTCATAATTATGAAAAATGTTCTTTTTATTGGATAAAATATTATCTATATCATTCAGTTGGTCGTATAAAAAAGCGGCCTGTATGTTCGTCATTCTATAATTATAAGCATGTACGTCATGCACATATCTAACTGTTGACATCCCTTGTGAATATACTTTTTTTATATAATTATAAACTTCTTCATCATTTGTTAAAAAAACACCTCCTTCACCTGTTGTTATAATTTTATTTCCATAAAAACTTACAGAAGAACATAATATATGGTCGCTTGTTCCTGAAAAAGTGCCATTATATTTACCAAATAATCCTTCACAATTATCTTCTATAAATATTAAATCTGGTCTTATGTGTTTTAGTCTTGGAACGTTTATTATATTTCCTAAATTATGAACAATTAATACAGCGGTGTTTTTATCCAATGTTTTTATATATTCTTCATCTGTTTCTATATTCCAAGTATCTATATTCATTTTCATAACTTCTATTTGAAGTATATTATATTCCATTAAAACAGAATTCCAAGCGGCGATATATGCATTATTTGGAATATATATTTTTTTTATATATGGATATTTATATTTTATTGATAAAAATAAACAATGTGTAGCACATGTTCCATTTGCCATTAATATTACGTGTTTTACTTTTAATATTTTTTTCAATATATTAGTTGCGATTTCAATATAAATTCCATGATTTGATATCCATCCGCTTTCTATTGCGTCTATTGCTGATTTTGTATAATCTTTAATATTTGAGTTATAGATTGGTATCATATTATAATATTTTATGTAACATTATTTATATATATATCAAACAAAATAATTTAATTATTTATTCATATTTTCTCGTTTAATTAACAAGTATTAATTATACATATAATTTTATATTAATGAAGAATAACTGTGTAATATTACATCATTTATCTACAGGTGATTGTTTAACAATGTACGCATGTATGTGTTATTATTCTGAAATATATACAAATGTTTATATATTTTGTTTAGAAAGAAACGAACAATTTATAAAACAATTATATTATAATAAAAATATTATAATTATAGTTATTCCACAAATAGAACATGAAAATTGTCAATTATTTTATGCTACTCCTTTAAATTATATAAATAAATATATCAAAAATTTAGTTGATTATGATATAATTAAATCAGGTAATTCTTTTAGCGATGATGGAAAAATAATAAATGAGTGGGAATATATGAGCGTATATGGCGAATTTTGGAAAAAGTTTTATCATCAAGTAAATTTACCTTACGAAATTAGATATAAATATACAAATATTAATAGAGATTATGAAAGAGAAGAAAATCTTTATAATAATATTATAAATATTTACGGCTCAAAATTTATTTTTTTTCAAGACCATCGGTCATTTAATTATAATCATAAAGGAAGAAGTATCATATTGAACCGTAATATACTAGATGATGATATACCTATATTCCATCCCAATATAAATTTTTATGAAAATGATAAACAACATAAATTTTATAATTTATGGAATGAAAATTTATTTTCAAATAATTTATTAGATTATTGCGCTTTATTAGAAAAATCAGAAAAAATTATTATTATAGATAGTTCATTTAGTTGCTTGTGTTGTTATTTAAACTTAGTTAATGTTAAAGAAAAAATAGTATATTCAAATTTAGACCTTATAGATTATCATAAAAATTTTAAAGATTGGAAAATAATAAATATATAAATTAATTGTATTATATTCATTCAACCTATCTCTTTCTAGAGAGAACATTTGAAATAATAACAGATATATGTTCTATTAAATGAACATGTAATATTTTTACACCTTTTCAATTTTAAATCGCCAAAAACGATTTCTCGGATATAAATGGTGATTTATCAGTTGCAAATGTGTAAAAATTTTTATAATTATCGATATTATAATAATCTTTGAATTTATCATCTATTATTTTACCATGTTCATACACATAATATAATTTGACTCCTCCTATCATTGACGATAACATACTAAAAACCGAAAAATTTTGAGATAAAAAATTAATACTAGAATGCGTAAGACAATATATATCATAATATGTTTGGCTTATTTCATCCCCTTTGAAATCAATTATATTACATTTATTTTTAAATTTTTGAATAAATTCTTGTTTAACGATTTGTTCATCTGAAACAAAACAAATATTTTTATAGTTTAATGAAATACATTTATTTATAAAATTTTCAGTAATTGTATTTAACTCGATTAAATCTTTATTTGTAACACCTAAGTTATGTTCTATATTATCAACTGATTTATCGCCTCGTCTTAAATGAATCGTAATAATTTTATTATTTTTAAAATAGTTAATTATTTCTAATGGTATATTTTTAAAAGTAATTTTTTTAAAATTTTCATAATATATATTTATAAATATTTGTTTTTCATTAATATCTATATTACTTAAAAATTTATCAATGAAAGTAAATACGCTATATTTCAACCCCATATATTCATTAAAACAATAATTGTTGTCATTATTCATATCATTTAATTCTTCTGGAGTAACAAATATAATATCATCTGGTAATATTAAATAATTCAATAAATTTTCTAATAAATAATCTTTTTCTCTAAAACGTGTTTTTTCTTTTCTTGCAATAGCATATGGATTATCATTATAAATCATATCATTATTATTAATTTTCCAAGATAAATACAATTTATCATAATTCAAATATTTTGAATATGTATATACTAATATTAAATCAAACAATCTATCACCTATTCCTGATAAATTACTATTATTATATAAAAAATTCATATAATAATTATTTATAAATGAAAATAAATATTTAAACGTAAATATAATATAATGAATGGAATACTATATTTTCATCAAGGATGGACAGATATTATAAACTGTTTATCATTAATAAACTATTATTCAAATACATATGAAAAAATATATTTAATTATGAGAGAAGACGCAAAAGAATTATTAGATTTTTATACAAAAAATATTCGTAATTTACACATATTTTATGAAGAAAAAAATAATATTAACGAAAATGGAATTCAATTTGTAATTAATAAATATAAGGACGAATATATAGATTTACAATTTTGTGACTTTTTAGCAATTGGTGACCATGATACCGCAAGAAAAGATATTTATCAAAGTAAATTTAGATACATAGATAATTGTTTTGTAAAAGGTTTTTATGAATCATATAATATTCCATATATAGAAAGAATTAATAGTTTTAATATATCACGTAATAATGAATTAGAAAAAGAAACATATAATAAATTTGTAAAAACCCATGGCGATAAATATATTTTATATCATGAAGTTATTGAAAATAATAATACAGAAAAAATAGTCAATTTAAATAAAATATCAAATATTTATTTTGATTATATTAAAATTTTAGAAAACGCTATTGAAATACATTTATTAGATTCGTCTTGGGCGGCAATATGTTATTTATTAGATGCTAAATATAAGATATTTTTTAACAAAAATATTCCAATATATTTATATGCTAAAAGAGGTTATAGTCAAATGTTTATAGAACCTGTAAAGTTAGAAAATTGGATAATTGTATAAATAATTATATAAATAAATATTTCATTTTATTCTTTGTGAAAGGGTTAAATATAATATGTTATATTTAATTAATATAAAATGAGAATTATTATTCCAATGTCTGGAATCGGAAAACGATTTATTGAAGCCGGATATAAAGACCCAAAACCATTGATAATAGTTGAAGGAAAACCTATAATAGAACATGTAGTTAATTTATTTGATAAAGAGAACGACCAATATATTTTTATATGTAATGATAAACATTTGAAAGAAACTAATATGCAAAACGAATTACTACGTATTGTTCCAAATTGTAAAATTTATGAAGTTTCTGTAGAAAATCGAAAGGGTCCAGTAGATGCTGTAATGCAAATCGCATATAAAGAATTATTAGATAATGACGATGATAAAGAAGGTATTATAATATCTTATTGTGATTATGGAACCGTATGGGATTACGTGTCTTTTAAAAAAGATATTAAAACCAGACAACTCGATGGTTCTATTCCGTCATATATTGGATTCCATCCGCATATGTTGGGTTCTGATAATTATGCTTTTATTAAAGAAGAAAATAATGAATTAATAGCTATTCAAGAAAAAAAACCATTTACTGATAATAAAATGAATGAATATGCTTCTAATGGAACATATTATTTTAAGTCTGGAGAAATTATTAAAAAATATTTTCAAATGTTAATGGACAAAAAAATGTCTACAAATGGTGAATTTTACTGTAGTATGGTTTATAATTTAATGAAAGAACACGGATTAAAAGTAGGTATATTTGAAATAGATAAAATGCTTCAATGGGGAACACCTAAAGATTTAGAAGAGTATTTGATATGGTCTAATTATTTTTTACATAGAAAACCGAATTTTAATAAGCAATTTTTAGATAAATATGATACTACTTTAATATTACCAATGGCTGGTGCTGGAAGCCGTTTTTCAAAAGATGGTTTTGTAATTCCAAAGCCTTTACTTGATATTGAAGGACTTCCAATGATAATACAGTCGGTTGAACAACTACCGCAAACTAGAAATAAAATATTTATTGGACAAGAAGAGCATTTTAAAAAATATGAAATAGACCAAAAAATAAAAGATTTTTATCCAGAAGCAAAAATTATAGGGATTGATTATATTACTGACGGGCAAGCTTGTACTTGCGAATTGGCGTTCAAAGAATATGATATTTCTATGGAAAAACCGGTTTTAATATCAGCATGTGATAATGGTGTATATTATGATATAGATAAATACAATGCGCTTCTAGAAGATGAACAAGTAGATATAATTATATGGTCGTTCTCAAATAATTCAACGAGTAAATTATATCCACATATGTATGCTTGGATTCATGTAGATGAGAATGACTATATTAAAGATGTTTCCATTAAAAAAGCATTTACTGAATATCCAAATAAATATTGTATTATTGGAACAATGTTATTTAAAAAAGCCAATTATTTTATGAAAGGTTTAAAATCGATTTATGATAGTAATAATAGAACAAATGGTGAATTTTATGTAGATAATATGATAATGCCACTTGTTAATATGGGATATAAAATTAAAATATTCAATGTAGATAATTATTTATGCTGGGGAACTCCAAATGATTATAAAACTTATAATTATTGGAAAGAATATTTTACATCGATGAAATAATTATTATAAAAGAAACAAAATAGATATAGAGAAATAGTTTTAAAAAATACATAATGAGCCGCGCATTAGCATCTGCAAGACAAAGAAGAGCTGGTCCTGAACCGGTTCCTGTGCCTCCACCTATATCACAACAAGGACAGCAGGGGTCAACCCCTGGAGGCCTTACATTACCTCAAGTAATCGCACTTGTTGATACTCGTCTTGTTACTCTAGAGAAGTTTATGAAAGAAACGCAGGAGAGTAAGGGTTCTGTAAAATTCGATTTATCCGAACAAACTAATCAAGATTCTCAAGGTGATGATATCACACAGGTTTTAAGTGAATACGAAAGCCGTTTTATGCTTCTAGCCGAGGAGATGGCGAGTCTCAAAGATACATTGATGAAGCTCCAGACATATACTATGGATGTTAATAAGATGCTTCTTGAAGAGCGTGTGAATGTTCTCTCCGATTTGGGTGATAATAAATTTATTATTAGTGATTCTAATTCTGTTAATAACAATGTTGAGACTTTTGAATTGTCGTCAACGCATTCTATTTAGTAAACGAAAACAAAAATAAAAAAAATGAATAGATTAATAAGATAAAATATAAAGAATTATTTATATTTTATTACATATGTCAACAAAACATTTATTAGAAGCAATTGAGAATTACAAAGTAAATTACTATGAGGTTCAAGGTAAAAACTCTTTCTTCTTTAAGAAAACCCAGAAACTAGATTGTGCCAAAGAAATTAGCCAAAAATTCGATTTAGAAAATATGATAAATACGACTATTTATAGGATTCCTGAAACGAACAAAATAATTTTTAATTACCCGGTTTTTAAATTATATGCAAATCCAGAGAATTATGACGCAATCATCCAAGGAGTATTGAAGGTTTATGACAAAGTATTAGAAACGTTTGACAAGTTCGAAGCACATGTTATATTAGATGGATTCACCATTTCAGCAGCTGAAAGATATAAAGATGTTATAAAACTTTTTTGTAAAAAATGTATGAATTCTAATACGAATTATGCTATTTCAACATACGCAATGCATATTTATTATACACCGTCGATGATAGAATCTATTTCTACTTTATTTCGACCATTTATTGACTCCACTATTAATGAACGAATGGTTCTCCATTCAAAGTCTGATAGTGGTGAATTAATAAATACTCTTACTAGTCTCATATAGGGAATATAATAGAACTGAATTTATTTGTATAAGTAAGTATATGGCACTACTTATATTAACTAATTTTTTTTATTTTTCTGTGTTTTATTCTTCTTTTGTCTGTTTTTTGATTTAATAAAAGAGGGACATTCAGTTCTCCAATTGTCTTTTATTTCAATCTTCAATTTAGGAACCCTTTTTGTTTTATTTATTTTATGGCGAATCCTATCATTTCCTTTATTGTTATTACATTTGATGTTGTAATACCAATTATTTTTCTTTTCATTATAGAAAACATGACCATGGTTCTCAGAACTCTTGTTACCCATATAGAGATAAAGATTCGAACCTCGACGTTTATTCTTAGGCCAAACTTTTTCTAAATGATCGATTATTTGTTCGGATTCTTTTTCCGTTCTTTTTTCTTTTTTCAATGAATCAGTCATATATAATCCATCCACAAATTGTCAAGAAGATATAATGGTCCTCTGAATCAATGGGGGCGCCGAAGGCGCCCAAAAAAATTTTTTTGAAAGATGGATATCGATGAATTATAAAAAATAAATATTTCTCGTGTTTGTGTGTTACCCCAAAAGATAATAAATAATTATTTTACATATTTATAAATACCATTTTTCGCTTCGTCTTCTTCTGAAAAAGGCGGTATATTATCATTTAACATGTAATCTTTACGGACAATATACATAAGATGTGTAACTGGATCCCAATCACTTTCAAACGTGTTATGTGCGTTTAATTTTCTCATATGAGGATTATGTTTATCATAATAAGAACAAGCATCTTTTTTTGTTCTAAATTTTACTTTCATATATCCAATATGTTCTTGTTTACCACCCTTATTAATCCATCCATCCGGTCCATCTTTTTCAGTAATAAATCTAACAACTTCTAACACGTATAATCCAGTTGACATAATAATAATAATTCAATTATTTTATATAATTTATAAAATAACTCTTCTATTGTTCTCTCTCCGTAGTGGAAGGGGTCAATAAAATATATTCATTCAATATGATTGCTAATTTCCCGAGAGACCTACTGGAGGTCCTTTACACCTTTTTACATTCTAAACGCCGACCCTTGCGGTCGGCGTATTTGAATGTAATTAGGTAACTGTTACTTTGTAACCGATAAAATACCTTTTATATATCAATAATTCTGCCGAAGGCAGA
>Ga0164296_1000729_pt1 | contig 37949 bp, 38 predicted proteins | sample GEODES057metaG_FD_113533 | JGI IMG/M metagenome (GOLD analysis project Ga0164296, IMG submission 113533) | Dystrophic lake water microbial communities from Trout Bog Lake, Wisconsin, USA - GEODES057 metaG | ecosystem: Environmental > Aquatic > Freshwater > Lake | place: USA: Trout Bog Lake...
CCACGGGCGCGCGGGGGCGGATTTTGGGAGGCGGGGCGCGCGGCGGGACGACCCGCGGCGCAGCAGCCGGGGGGCGGGCGGCGGGATTCGGGGCGGCGGACGGCAGCGGGGCGGCGGCGAAATCGCCGCGTTCGAGGGCATCGAAGAGGGCGGAAATGTCGGCGATGGCGCGATCGAGGTGGGCCTGGAGGCGGCGGAGAGGGCGGCCGAGGAAGGGGATGCGGGCAAGCAGGGCCGCCAGCGGCGCGAGGATCGCGGCCAGCTGGGCGGGAAGGCTTGCGAGGCCGGGCGCAGACGCGGCGCTACTGGTCATCGGAGGGGGATGTCCGGCCGACCCAGGGGCGCGGCCGGTCCAGGGTTCTCATGGGAGTGCGCCTTGACGAGGGTTAGGTGAATAAAATAACGCTCGGCGAGGACGTGGGCAATGATTTTTTTCAGGCCACCGCGGATTATTTGAGAAGGCTGTATTTGCTGGCGCAGCGGCTCTTGGTGGCTGGACGTGGGCGGCTGTCGATTTCGGGCTCGCAGGGGATGCAGGTGCGGTTATGGAGCAGAGCGCTGTCGGTCTCGTCGCCGTTTCGCGGAGTGAAGCATCTGGGCTGTCGGGAAATTTGACAGGCGTTGGAGATCTCTCGCCATACGGCTCTTTAAGCTATTCAAATAGTTAACTTGTCACTTTTGGTACACCGTTTGCACCAATTTGTCGCCTCCGGATGGTCCGGATGTGAGAAGTCGGAGCTGGTGGTTTCATGCGTTTTGCGTCTTTCGTTCGTTCGGTTTTGGCAGCGGCGGTGTTGGTGCCGGCGGTGATGGTTGGTTCGTTGGCGCCGGCGCATGCTGACGGCGGGACCGCGGGGTCGATCCTGTTTTGGACCGATGGGGCCTATGGGCTTGTCAGCGGCTCGGTCGGCGTTGGCGGTGGGGCTCCGACGGGGCAGCAGGTTGATGTGTCGGCCTGTTGGAATGGTGAGGGGTGTTATTTCGATCGTGAGTCTCCGAACGGGACGACTGGGTATAGCCTGACGTCGACTGTCGGGATGACGTCGGTATTCGGCGGCTGGTCCACCGCGACGGGGCAGGACTACATGTTCAATATCTTCACCGACTCCACGCAGACCTCGCTGGTGGCGACGGCGGAAATTCGCAATTGGGCGACTGGCGATTCGTGCAACGGGCTGCCGACCTGCTCCGACACCAACAGCCTGGTGGCGATTTTCAACGAGGCGGTTCCGGGTGGTTCGGCGCTGACCCCGCTGAGCGGGGGCACGGCGCTGTATGAGACCAACTTCACGAACGTGGGCAGCGGTGTTCTCGGCGGTGGCACGGGGACGTTGTTCGATGCCACGTGCGACAATGGCACCTGCCCGGTCAGCGCCGGATTCCTGATGGGCCCGATTGAGCAACAGGTATCGACGCCAGAGCCGGTGTCGGCGGCGTTGTTCGGCGTGGGTCTGGCGGGGCTTGGCGTGCTACGTCGTGGTCGTTGGGCGCGGCGTTCGGCGGGCGCGGTCTGATACCAACCCGCTTTGATGTTGACCCATGAAGCATGGGTCAACGCGGGTCGGTATCAGAGTCGCCTTTGGCGCGCGGCCGCCCCACCAACCCCGCGCGCGATACCAATCGGCGGAATGCGTGGAAGATTACGCATTTCACCGATTGGTATGACGCGGACGGTTTCTTCTTCGGCTATGGGTTGATGAGAAGGCGTGGCCGGTGGCCACGCCTTTTTTGTTTGCTCGGTCGGTTCACTGGGCGGAGTCGGCAGAAGTTCTTTGGTTCTTTCTTTCAAGAAAGGACGCGCTTGGCTCTGGGTCGGAGCGCGACCAAAGCGAGGAGGGCGGAGAGGAGGAGGGGGAGGGTCGGGGGTTCGGGGGTTTGGATCACGCCGGTGGCGATGTTGGTGTAGGTGTCGCCGGGGTAGGTGTTGGCGTACACGCTGATGAGTTGGTCGGAGGCGAGGGGCTGGGGGGTTGGGGGGTTGGGGGGGTGCCGGTGAGTTTGGCGAGGACGCCGCCGGTAAGGTCGGTGGTGAAGGACCAGGTGAAGTCTTCGAGGATTTGCTGGTTGGTGCCGGTGGCGTCGGTGGCGACGAGGGCGGTTTCGAAGCTGACGGTTTCGGCGGGGGAGACGCCGAGCCAGTCGAAGGGCACGTCGAAAAAGCTGTATTGGTAGTCAGTGCCGCCGAAGCGCCAGCCGGCGGCGATGGCGTTGGGGTCGGCGACGTAGCGGGGGATCTGGGCGTTGACCTTGCCGGAGGCGCCGCCGCCGTCGATGACGGGGGTGGATGAGGAGGCGTCGGTGTAGGTTTGCAGGAAGCTGAAATTGGTGCCCATTTCGGTGGCGTCGGTGAGCTTGAAGCCGCCGAGGACCGCGGCGCCGAAGCGGTTGGTGGGGCCATAGAGGCCGCTCACGGAGCCGCGCCAAAGGACGTATTGGAAGGTCATGATGCCGATCTGCTCGCAGGTGCCAGCGCCGCAGGGGACGGTGGGGTCGCCGGCGAGAGGGTCGGGGTCGACGGCGTAGACGGGCATATCGAGGGTGGCGACGGATCCGCCGGGAGCGCCGGAGGGGGTGTTGTAGCCTTGGACGGTGATGTTGGAGATCAGCAGGCCGGTGCCGAAATGGCCCCAGGTGAAGGTGGGGGTGGTGCTGGCGGGGAGGCTGGTTTCGACCGCGCGTGCGGCGGGGGCGGCGGCGAGTGGGGCGAGGAGCAGGATGGTCGCGATGAGGCGAGGGGTCATGTGCGCGCGGTTCCGTGGTCGGTCGCCGGCGTCTAGCAGGCGAAGCTGAAGCGAGGCTGACGGGCGGCGGAACGTTTTCGTGAGGGGGCGGGGGTGGAGGGGAGCGCTTTCGCGGATCGAAGAGGTGCGGTTTTGGAGCAGAGCGCTATCGCGGTTCCAAGAGGAACCGCTGTCGCTCCCGTCGCCGCGCGCGGAGCGCGCGTCCGGGCTGTCGCTCTCGTCGCCGTTTCGCGAAGCGAAACGTCAGGGCTATCTAATTCCCGCGCGCATAAAACTTTGGACGAACTGGCGTTGGAAGAGGAGGAAGGCGACGAGGAGGGGGGCGCTGGTCATGAGGGTGGCGGCGGTGATGATGGACCAGTCGATGCCTTGGTCGGTGGAGGCGAAGATGGAGAGGCCGACGGTGAGGGGACGGGTGTTGACGGAGTTGGTGATGACCAGCGGCCAGAGGAAGTTGTTCCAGTGGTAGCTGACGCTCACCAGGCCGTAGGCGATGTAGGTGGGGCGTGCCAAGGGGACGTAGACGCGCCAGAGGCGGCCGAGGAGGGTGCAGCCTTCGAGGCGGGCGGCGTCGTCGAGTTGTTGGGGGACGGTGAGGAAGGTCTGGCGGAGGAGGAAGATGCCGAAGGCGGAGCCTAGGTAGGGCAGGGCGATGGCGAGGATGGTGTCGACGAGGCCGAGTTTGGCCATGGTGCGGTAGTTTCCGACGAGGAGGACGTCGGGCATGACCATGAGCTGCATGAGCATGATGGCGAAGAGGACGTTGCGGCCGGCGAACTCCATGCGGGCGAAGGCGAATGCGGCGGGGGTGCAGACGGCGAACTGGGCGACGAGGATCAGCGTCACCAGGATTGTTGTATTCAAGAAATATCGTGCGAAGGGCGCTGCGGCCCAGGCATTTCGAAAATTTTCGAGCGTGAGGGGGGCGGTGAGGGAGAAGCGGGTGGCGTATTCGCCGGGGTGGAAGGCGGTCCAGAGGGCGTAGAGGAGGGGGAGCACCCAGAGGACGGCGAGGATCCAGGCGCCGAGGATTTCGAGGCTGCGGGTAGGGATTCTCACCGGTAATGCACTCGTTTGCCGAGGACGCCGAATTGCAGCCAGGCGAGGAGGCCGAGGAGGGCGAGGAGGACGACGGTGAGGGTGGCGGCGAGGGCTGTGTCCCAGAAGCGGAAGCCGGCTTCGTAGATGTAGTAGAGCAGCAGGATCGTTGCGTTGTCGGGGCCGCCGCGGGTCATGACGACGACGTGGTCGACGAGGCGGAAGGCGTTGATGACGGCGTTGACGAGGACGAAGAGGGTGGTGGGCATGAGCAGCGGCAGGGTGACGCGGCGGAAGAAGTTGAGGCGGGAGGAGCCTTCGAGGGCGGCGCACTCTTTCAGGTCGGGCGGCATGGCCTGGAGGGCGGCGAGGTAGAAGATCATGAAGAAGCCGGCTTCCTTCCAGACGGCGACCGCGATCATGGCGGGGAGCGCGGTGTCGCGGTCGCCGAGCCAGTTGTGGCGGCCGCCGCCGAACCAGCCGAGGATGTGGTCGAAGAGGCCGTAGTCGGGGGTGTAGAAGAAGAGCCAGATGTTGGCGACCGCGATCATGGGCAGCATGGTCGGCGTGAAGTAGGCCATGCGGGCGAGGGCGCGGCCGGGGATGGCGGTGTTGACGGCGAGGGCCATCAGGAGGGCGAGGATGACGGAGGCGGGGATGGTCCACAGCGCGTAGATCGCGTTGTTGCGCATGGCCATCCAGAAGACGGGGTCGGTGGCGAGGTCGGTGAAGTTGTCGAGGCCGACGAAGCGCGGCGGGCGGCTGCCCTTGGGAGTGGTGTAGAGGCTGTCGATCAGGGTGGTGGCTGCCGGCCAGTGGGTGAAGGCCACCAGCAGGATGAGTGCCGGTAAGACCAGCAGCCAGCCCTGAACAGTCTCCTTGCGCACGCCGCGCTGGTCCTCAGCCCTTCTTGAAGGGCTTGAGGATGCGATCGGCTTCGGCCTGGGTGTCGGCCATGGCCTGGGCGGCGGACTTGGTGCCGCTGAGGCAAGCCTGCACGTTGTTGGTGAGCGCGGTGTAGACCTTCTGGTTTTCGAAGGTGGAGAGCTCGCCGACGGCGACGGGGAGGTAGCCGCGGGCGACGTCGGCGGCGGGGAAGCCGGCGATGTAGTCCTTGAGCGTCTTGGTCTCGTAGGCCTCGGGGCGGACGGCGATGTAGCCGGTTTTCATCGACCAGTCGGCGGCGCGGTCGGGCTCGGTGAGGAAGCGGGCGAAAGCGAGGGAGGCTTTGCGTTCGGCGGGGCTGGCGTTCTTGAAGATGTAGATGTTGCCGCCGCCGACGACGGTGCGCGGGCCGTCCTTGCCGGGGAGGCCGACGATGCCGTAGTCGAACTTCGCGTTGCTGCGGATGTTGGTGAGATTCCCCGTGGTGTGCTGGATGATGGCGGTGTTGCCCTCGAGGAAGTCGGGCGTGAGCTGGCCCCAGTTGGCGACGCCCTCGGGGGAAGAGCCGGCCTGGCCGAAGCTGCGCCAGTAGGTGAGGGCTTCGATGGCCTTGGGGTGGTTGAAATAGGTTTCGGTGCCGGCTTCGTTCATCAGGACGTGGCCGGCCTGGTTGGCGAGCGCGCCGAAGGTCCATTGGGCGTTGCCGGTGTCGCCGGCGAGCTTGACGCCCCAGCGGGTGACTTTGCCGGCGGCGTCCTTTTTCACCAGCTTGGCGGCGGCGGCCTGGAGCTCGGCCCAGGTGCGGGGGAATTTCTCGGGGTCGAGGCCGGCTTCGGCGAAGGCGGCCTTGTTGTAGTACATGACGGCGGTGGAGCGCTGGAAGGGGATGCTCCAGAGCTTGCCGTCGACGCGGCTGTTGGCGAGGAAGGCGGGGTAGAAGCCGTCCATCCATTTCTTGCCGTCGGCGTCGAGGCCGGAGTCATCGAGGCTGGCGAGGATGTCCATGTCCTGCAGGGAGTGCATCTCGGCGGCGAGGAGGACGGCCATGTGGGGGCCGCTGCCGCCGCGGATGGCGGTGACGGCCTTGGTGAGGGTCTCGCCGTAGTTGCCGGCATAGACGGGGGAGACCTCGATGCCGGTCTTGGCCTGGAACTCCTTGCAGTAGCCGTCGAAAATGGCGGGGATCGGGCCGCCGACGGCGATGGGGTAGTAGAAGGAGAGTTTGGCGGATTGCGCGCGCGCGATGGCGGGGGCTGCGAGGGTGGCGGCGGTGCTGGCGAGCAGGGTGCGGCGATTGAGCATGATGGGTTCCTGTTTCCTGGTCGTCACGACTTCTGGAACGGCTTGAGGAGGCGGGTGGCGTTGGCCTGGGCGGTGTCGAGGGCGTCCTTGGGCTGCTTCTTGCCGGTGAGGACGGATTGCAGCTCATCGGTGAGGGCCTGGGCGACGCGCTGGTTGTCGTGCGTCGACAGCTCGGGGACGGCGTAGGCGAGCTGGTCGCGGGCGACGGCGGCCTGGGGGAAGCCGGCGACATAGTCCTTCATCGCCGGGGTTTCCCAGGCATCGGGGCGGGGGGCGACGTAGCCGGTGGCGATGCTCCAGGCCGCCGCGCGCTCGGGCGAGGTGACCCAGCGGAGGAAGCGCAGCGAGGCGGCCTGCTGGGCAGGGTTGGCGCCCTTGAAGAGGTGGAAGTTGCCGCCGCCGGTGGGGCTGCCGCGGCGCTGGTGGGCGGGGAGCATGGAGACGCCGAAGGGGAACTTCACGTTGTTCTTGATGTTGGTGAGGTTGCCCGTGGTGTGCCAGATCATGGCGACCTTGCCCTCGATGAAGTCGCGCGGGCCGGTGCCCCAGGCGGAGATGCCGGTGGGGTGGGACTTGTACTTGTTCATCAGGTCGACCCAGAACTGCAGGCCGTCGATGGCGGCGGCGCTGTTGAAGAAGGTCTTGCGGCCGTTGTCGCCGGCGAGCTCGGCGCCGGCTTGGGCGACCATGGCCTGGTAGAGCCAGTAGGTGAAACCGTCACCGGGGATTTCGATGCCCCAGCGGGTGACGCGGTCGCCTTCGCGCTTCACCGTCTTGGCGGTCCATTCGCCGGTTTCCTCCCAGGTGGCCGGGGCCTTTTCGGGGTCGAGGCCGGCCTCCTTGAAGATCTCCTTGTTCCAGTAGGCGACGATGGTGGAGCGCTGGAAGGGGACGCCCCAGACGTGGCCGTCGATCGTGCCGTTGGCGAGGAAGGCGGGGTAGAAGCTCTTGAGCCAGGCCTTGTCGGCATCCGAGGTGGCGATGGTGTCGAAGGGGACGATCAGCTCGTCATCGACGAGGGAATAGGCGTCGACGGCCAGCACGAGGGCCATCTGCGGGCCCTGGCCGGCCTTGGTGGCGGTGACGGCCTTGGTGAGGGTGTCGACATAGGAGCCGGCATAGACCGGCTTCACCTTGATGTCGGCGTTGTCCTTCATGAAGTCGGCGACGTAGCCGTCGATGATCTTGGTGATGGGGCCACCGACGGCGACGGGGAAATAGAACTCGATCTCGGTGGTGCCCTGGGCGCTGACCACGGCGGGGGCGGCGAGAGCGGCGGCGCCGGCGGTGGCGAGCACGGTGCGGCGGGTGGGGAGGGGGGTGCGCATGGGGGCCTCGCTTCAGGTGGGGTTGGAGATACGCCGGCCGGAGGCGGCGTCGAAGAGATGCAGCTCGGTGGGGTCGAACTGGAAGTTTACCGCGGCGCCGTCAGGGGGGGTGACGCGGCCGGGGAGGCGGGCGAGCAGCCGCTCGCCGTCGCCGACGGTGCAGGCGATGACGGTGTCGGCGCCGAGATACTCGGCATGGGTGACGACGGCAGGGATGCCGGTGTCGGCGAGGCGGAGGCCCTCGGGGCGGATGCCGGCGATGAGGCCGGGACGAGCGGGGCCGAGGGTCGTGCCGGCGATGACGCCGGCGTTATCGAGACGCAGGAGGTTCATGGGGGGCGTGCCGATGAAGCTTGCCGCAAACGTGGTCGCGGGGGTGGCGTAGACGTCGGCGGGGGGGGCGTCCTGCTCGATATGGCCATCGCGGAGGAGGACGACCTGGTCGGCCATGCCCATGGCCTCGGTCTGGTCGTGCGTCACGTAGAGCATGGTGATGCCGAGGCGGCGCTGGAGGGCGAGGATTTCGCGGCGCATGTCGGCGCGGAGCTGGGCGTCGAGGTTGGAAAGGGGCTCGTCCATCAGGCAGACCGGGGCCTCGGCGACGATGGCGCGGCCGAGGGCGACGCGCTGCTGCTGGCCGCCGGAGAGCTGGCCGGGGCGGCGGGCGAGGAGGTGGCCGATGCCGAGGATCTCGACGGCGCGGTCGAGGCGGCGCTGGCGCTCGCCCTTCTCGACGCTGCGGGCGCGCAGGCCGAACATGATGTTCTCGGCGACATTCAGATGCGGAAACAGGGCGTAGGACTGGAAGACCATGGCGACGCCGCGGGCGGCCGGGGGGAGGTTGGTGACGTCGCGGCCGCCGATTTCGACGACGCCGCCGCTCGCCTGCTCGAGGCCGGCGACGATGCGCAGGCAGGTGGTCTTGCCGCAGCCGGAGGGGCCGAGGAGGACGCAGAAGCTGCCGGCCTCGACGGTGAGGGAGACGCTGTCGAGCGCTTTCACCGCGCCCCAGTGGCGGGAGACGCCGAGGAGGCGGACGGCGGCGCCGCGCGATGGATTGGTTTGCAACGTGATGCCCATGTCTCCCCATCCATAGCTTCGCACAGCTTCCCTGGCATGTGACAGTTCTATGGTTGCGCTCTCAGTAGCGGTCGGCATGCTTGCTGCCAAGACGAGCGGCGAGTCGCGGGAGGACGGGCGTGAAGATCATCGGGCTGACCGGGGGCATCGGGATGGGCAAATCGACCGCCGCGGCGGCGTTCCAGCGGGCGCATTTCCCGGTGTTCGACGCCGATGCGACGGTGCACGAGCTGCAGGGGCCTGGCGGGGCGGCGCTGAAGCCGATCGAGGCGGCGTTTCCGGGGACGGTGAAGAACAACCGGCTCGACCGGGCGGCCCTGCGGGAGGCGGTGCTGGGCAAGCCGGAGGCGCTGAAACGGCTGGAGCGGATCGTGCACCCGATGGTGCGCAACCGCGAACGCGCCTTCTTGGCGCGGGCGCGGCGGGCGGGCTGCCGGGCGGCGGTGCTGGATATTCCGCTACTGCTGGAGACCGGGGGGCGCGGCTATGTCGACTCCGTGGTCGTCGTCTCGGCACCACGGGCGGTGCAGATCCATCGCGTTGGACTGCGCAAGCGGATGGACCGGGCACAGATCGAGGCGGTCATCGCACGGCAAATGCCGGATGCCGAAAAACGCCGGCGGGCGGACCTGGTGGTTCGCACCGGGCTGTCACGCTTCCACGCGCTGCGCACACTGCGGCGCTTCATCGAGGAGTTGCGCGCATGAGCCGGTCTGTCCTGTTTGATACCGAAACCACCGGTCTCGACCCGCTGACCGGCGATCGCGTCATCGAAGTGGCCGCGCTGGAACTCGACAACGACCTGCCGACCGGGAAATCGTTCCATCGGCTTATCCACCCGCAACGCGACATCCCCGAGGAAGCCACCCGCGTCCACGGCATCACCATCGACAAACTCCGCGACGCGCCGCGCTTCGAGGAGATCATCGACGATCTGCTCGAGTTCTTCGCCGACGGGCCCCTCATCGCCCACAACGCGCCGTTCGACTTCGGCTTCCTCAACGCCGAATTCGCCCGCGCCGGCCGGCCGAACCTCGACCGCGGACGCATGGTCGACACGCTCGTGCTGGCGAAGAAACGGTTTCCGGGAATGCCCAACAGCCTCGACGCGCTGTGCCGGCGGTTCAACATCGATCTCTCCGAGCGCACGACGCATAACGCGTTGCTCGACTGCAAACTGCTCGCCGAAGTGTACGTCGAACTCACCGGCGGACGGCAGCGCGGGCTGTCCCTGGCAACCGACGGACAATCGAACATCCAGATCGCTTCGTATACGCACGAAGGCACGCGGGTAATGCGGCCGATCGTGGCGAGTGAGGCGGAGCTTGAGGCGCATGCGGCGTTCTTGAAGAAGATCAAGGATCCGGTTTGGTCGGCTGAGTAAGGGGTGGCGAAGGCAGGCAAGGCTCCGCCGGCTCAGGGCCACGGGCCCTGAGAACCCATCAACTTAACGCGGCTGGATTGTCTTTCTTCAGTTGATAACTGCTTTCTTAGCGCCGCAGGCAATCGAACCGTGCGACTGCACCGTGGTTGGTGCGGTCGCTCGTTGATTCTGGGCTTCGCCAGTTTCCGCGGCGAGATCTTGGGATCGCGACTGAAGGTCGTTGATCCAGCTGAGGGAAGTTAGAGGGATCCAAGGGCATAGCCCTTGGCCCGCGGAGCGCCTTCCCTTCACTCCCTGAACGCGGGCGAAAGATCGATCACTTTGACCGGGTTCGCGTGGGCTTCGAGGAAGCGCATGAGGTCGGTGGGGGGGAGCAGCAGGGTGGCGGTGTTTACCAGGGGGTGCACGAGGACGAAGTCGGCGGTGAGCATGGCGCTGTGGAGGACGATTTGGACCTGGCGGTTGGTGTCGTTGACGGCGGCCAGCGGTGTGACGGCGCCGGGTTCGACGCCGAGGATGGTGCGGAGGTCGTCGGCGGAGCCGAAGGAGATGCGTTTGGAGCCGATGAGGGGGGCGAGGATTTTGGGGTCGACGGTGTGCTCGGCGGGAAGGGTGACGAGCCAGTATTGTTTGCCGGCGTCTTTGATGAAGAGGTTTTTGACGGGCATGCCGCCGAGCGAGTCCCAATGGGCTTCGGCGTCGGCGACGGTCTTGAGAGGGGGATGGGTGACGAGGGGGGCGGAGATGGCGAGGGCGGAGAGGGCGGAGGCGAGGGGTTCGGGGATGGTCATTGGGGGGGCTTTCAGGCGCCGAAGGTGATGTGGATGGAGCCGAGGGGGCCGAAGTCGGCGGTGACGGTATCGTGGGGGAGGATGGGCAGGGGGGTGACGCAGGTTCCGGTGGTGACGACTTCGCCCGCGTGGAGGGTGAGGCCGAGGGTGGAGAGTTCATTGACGAGCCAGGCGAGCGCGATGCGGGGGTCGCCGAGGACGTTGTGGCCGATGCCGGGTTGGGGGCGATGGTTTGAGACGGTGGCGGTGACGGGGTGGGCGGCAAGGTCGATTTCGCGCCAGTTGGCGGTGGTGGGTTGGCCGAGGACGAATTGGTGGCCGCAGGCGAGGTCGGCGATGAGTTGGGGGGCGCCGGCGGTGATGAAGTCGGTGTAGCGGCTGTCGGGGATTTCGATGGCGGGGTGGAGGGTGGCGACGGCGGCCAGGCATTCGGCAGGGGTGTAGGGGGTGGGGCGGGGCGGGAGGTCGTGGGCCATGCGGAAGGCGAATTCGGCTTCGGCGACGCGCATGCGGTTGGCGCCGAAGGGGATGGTGGCGGATTCGGGATGGACGGCTTCGGCGAGGATGCGGCCGGCCAGCGGGCCGTCGACGCCGATGTGGCGTTGGCCGGCGATGGAGGTGGCGGCGATTTTCCAGCCGTAGAGGGGGGCGTGGGTGTGCGCCATGATGCCGGCCTGGATGGCGTAGGCTTCGGCGCGGGAGGTGGGGCGCAGGGGGGTGGGGAGGGCTGGGATGGCGTTGCCGGTGCGCCAGGTGGTGTGGATGAGGTCGGCGGCGTGTTGGGCTTGGGTGGGGGTCATGGAGGCGCTCCGTCGTCGTTATGGTTGTCGGTGATTCCGGAGCGGAATTCCAGGGTGGCGGGTTGGACTTGATGGGGATTGGCCATCGCGCCTCTGGCGGGCGGCCATTGACGGGTTCGCGCGGGGCCGCCCATGCTCGCGCAGCGGGAGGAAATAGCGCCATGGCACAGGATATCTTCCATTCGTCGTTCAAGCCGGATCCGTATTGGTGGGAGGCGTTTCGTCCTTCGGCCGATGTGGTGGAGGACGTGCCGCGCAAGACGCGGGTGGCGATCGTGGGCGGCGGCTATGGGGGGCTGGCGACGGCGCTGGAGCTGCATCGGCTGGGGGTCGAGAGCGTGGTGCTGGAGGCAAAGGAGCTGGGGCACGGGGCGTCGACGCGCAGCGGGGGGGCGGTGTCGGGGGGGGTGAATGTCGGCAAGAGTTTCGCGGGGAAGAGTCTCGATCCGGACTCCGAGCGGTCGCGGGGGATGCTGGTGGATGCGGGGGATGCGTTCGCGACGATCGAGCGGTTGATCGAGGAGGAGAAGATCGACTGTTTCTGGCAGAAGAACGGGCGGTTCTCGGGGGCGTGGACGCCGAAGCATTATGCGAGCCAGGCCAAGCGGGTGGCGCTGCTGAACGAGGCGGCGAACTCGGGGTGTTATATGTTGCCGCGGGAGCGGCAGCGGGAGGAGATGGCGTCGGACTACTACTATGGCGGCATGGTGGTCGATCGGGCGGCGAGTTTGCATCCGGCGCTGTATTACAAGGGGCTGCTGGATGCGGTGCAGCGGCGAGGGATCACGACCTGCGCGCTGGCGCCGGTGGGGAAGATTTCGCAGGAGAATGATGGCTGGCGGGTGCGGACGGCGCGGGGGGATCTGCTGGCCGACGAGGTGGTGATTGCGACGAACGGGTATACCGGGGATGTGACGCCGCAGCTGAAGCGGCGCGTCATTCCGATTGCGAGCCATATCATCGCGACCGAGGAGCTCGATCCGAAGCTTGCGGCGTCGTTGATTCCGAACAAGCGGACGCTGGGGGATACGCGGAGGGTGCTGACGTATTACCGGCTGTCGCCGGATCACAAGCGGATCGTGTTCGGCGGGCGGGCGCGGTTCACCGCGGCGTCGCCCGAGGTCACGGCGCCGGCGCTGCACAGCATGATGACGGACCGGTTTCCGCAGCTGAAGGGCGTCAAGGTGACGCATTGCTGGACGGGGAATGTGGCCTTCACGCTCGATGCGGTGCCGCATATGGGGCAGCAGGACGGGATGCATTATCTGCTCGGCTGCAATGGCAGCGGGGTGGCGATGATGACGTATCTGGGGACGCAGACGGCGCGGAAGATCGCCAAGCTGGCGAACTATCATTGCAACTTCGAGAGCGAGGAGTTTCCCGATCATCCGCTGTATACGGGGAACACCTGGTTTCTGCCGATGATCGGCAGCTGGTATCGGCTGCGTGATACGCTCGATCGCATGGCGGCGGCGTTCGGCTGATGGCGCAGGCGCGTACGACGGGACGGCGGCTGTTCCTCGACCTGTTGCGGCAGGAGGGGGTGAAGGTGCTGTTCGGCAATCCCGGGACGACCGAGCTGCCGCTGATGGATGCCTTCGCGGCCGAGGAGGATATCCGCTACGTGCTCGCGCTGCAGGAATCGCTGGTGATGGCGATGGCGGACGGGTATGCGCGGGCGTCGAACGGGATTGCGGCGTGCAACGTGCATGTGGCGCCGGGGCTGGGCAACGCGATGGGCATGCTGTTCGACGCGATGAAGGCGGGTTCGCCAGTGCTGGTGACGGCGGGGCAGCAGGCGCAGGGGTTCGGGATCACGGAGCCGAACCTGTATGCGGAACTGCCGCCGATCGCGCAGCACTTTACCAAGTATGCGGTGGAGACCCGGTCGATCCGCGACATGCCGCGGCTGCTGCATCGGGCGGTGAAGACGGCGCTGGCGCCGCCGACAGGGCCGGTGTTCGTTTCATTTCCCGTCGACGTGATGAACGCCGAGGGGGAGGTGGAGATCGGGGTGCCGAGCCGGGTGGCGCCGCATATCGTTGGCGATCCGGCGGCGATCGCCCAGGCGGCGGCGCTGCTGCACAAGGCGGAGCGGCCGGTGATCATCGCGGGGGATGCGGTGGCGCAGAGCGGGGCGTCGGCGGCGCTGATGGCGCTGGCGGAGGCGCTGGCGGCGCCGGTGTATCTCGAGGGGGAGCCGACGACGCTGCCGTTTCCGCCGTCGCATCCGCTGTTCCGCGGGCCGATCGTGCGGCTGGGGGCGGCGATCCGGAAGATCACCGACGCGCATGACCTGGTGTTTTCGGCCGGCGCGGACCTGTTCACGCTGTCGTTGCCGCCGGATGTGATGCCGGTGGCGGATGGGTATCCGATCGTGCACCTGGATACCAATCCGTGGGAGCTGGCGAAGAACTATCCGACGGCGGCGGCGATCCTTGGCGATCCGCGGACGACGCTGCCGGAGATGACCAAGGCCCTGGCGGGGCTGATGACGGCGGCGGACTGCTCGCGGCGGGATGCGCGGCTGTCGGCGGTGACGTCGGCGATCGCGGCGGATTACGCGGCGCTGCAGTCGCGGGCGCGGGCGGAGGCGGATCGGACGCCGGTGTCGCCGCTGTCGTTGATGCAGGCGCTGGGGGATACGTTGCCGCCGGAGGCCGTTGTCGTCGATGAGTCGATTTCGTCGGGGGCGGGGCTGTTCCAGTTCTTGCAGAACACGCCGCCGGGGAATCTGTTCGGCAACCGCGGCGGCGGGATTGGCTGGGGGCTGCCGGCGTCGATCGGGGTGCAGTTGGCGCTGCCCGATAAGCGGGTGGTGGCGCTGATCGGCGATGGCAGCGCGATGTATTCGATCCAGGCGCTGTGGACGGCGGCGCATGACCGGGTGCCGGTGATTTTCGTGATCATCAATAACGGAGCCTATCGCATCCTCAAGCAGCGGCTGAGCGCGACGCAGGGGGTGGCGGCGCAGCGTGGGCGTTATGTTGGGATGGAGCTGAACAATCCGGCGATCAATTTCACCGGGCTGGCGGCGTCGATGGGGGTGCCGGCGGTGTCGGTGAAGTCAATTCCGCAGTTCATCGAGGCGTTGCAGCTCGGCCTGAAGTCTGATCACCCGCTGCTGATCGACGTAGCGACGGACCCCACGTTCAAGTAGCGGGCGGGGTCAGCCGGCGAGCGAGAGGGCTTGGGTGGCGTTGCTCGGCGGGGCCCAGGGACGTGGTGGGAGCGGGATCAGCATGTAGCCGCCGTCCTCGTTGACGAGGAAGCGGGGGCGCGAGGGGTCGGACTCGATCTTCCGGCGCAGGCGGTAGATGTGGGATTCGACCGTGTAGCTGTCGGCGCCATGGCGGTAGCCCCAGACGTCCTTGAGGAGGGTCTGGCGGGCGACGGGTTCGCCGGCGGCGCGGTGGAGGTATTTAAGGACCTCGGTTTCCTTGTGAGTCAGGCGGACGGTGGCACCGGAACGGAGCTCGATGAGGAGGCGAGAGGCCGGCTCGAAGCGGTAGGGGCCGATGGTGATGACGACGTTGGCGCTGTTGGCGTGGGTGCGGATCTGGGCGCGCAGCCGGGCCTTGAGCTCGATCAGGCGATAGGGTGCGACGACGTAGTCGCTGGCGCCGGCATCAAGGGTGCGGACGATGTCCCACTCTCCGGCATTCTGGGCGAGCACGACGATCGGTGCCTGCGACCAGACGGCGCGGAGCTGGCTCAGCACGGCGGCGGGGTTTTCAAGCGGCTTGCTGCCGACGAGCAGGAGAGCGTCGAACTGGGCCATCTCGACGCGGCCTATAGTGACCGCATCGCCGACGCTGGCGGCGTGGGTGGTAGTGAACTCTCCGCCGTGCTCGAGCTGGGCACTGAGCGAGAGCCATGTGAGATTATCGTTGGCGACAATGAGCAGTCGGGTCATCGGTTCTCTCTCTAGCGCGGAGAGCTATGCAATTAACATGCCACGTTCAAATCGGTCGGAATTTCCTCACATCTTGGCGAGGACGTCAAGGCAAGTGTTAAGAGAGTGTAAAATTATCCGACGTGCGTTGGGCGTCAGGCGTCCATTTTGAGGGCGGCGAGGAAGGCGGACTGGGGGATTTCGACCTTGCCGAACTGGCGCATACGCTTCTTGCCCTCCTTCTGCTTCTCGAGAAGCTTGCGCTTGCGCGAGATGTCGCCGCCGTAGCACTTGGCGGTGACGTCCTTGGAGAGGGCGCCGATGGTTTCGCGGGCGATGACGCGGCCGCCGATGGCGGCCTGGATGGCGATCTTGAAGAGCTGGCGGGGGATGAGGTCTTTCAGCTTTTCGCAGATCGAGCGGCCGCGGCGGTCGGCCTGGCTGCGGTGGGCGATGAAGGACAGGGCGTCGACCGGGTCCTGGTTGACGAGGATGGAGATGCGGACGAGGTCGCCCTCCTGGTAGTTGTCCATGGCGTAGTCGAAGCTGGCATAGCCGCGGCTGACGGATTTCAGACGATCGTAGAAGTCGAAGACGACCTCGTTGAGGGGGATGCGGTAGACCGCCATGGCGCGGTTGCCGACATAGGTGAGGTCGACCTGCTGGCCGCGGCGTTCGGAGCAAAGGGTGAGGATGGAGCCGAGATAGTCGTCGGGCACCATGATGGTGGCTTTGATCCACGGCTCCTCGATGTGGTCGATGAGGCTGGGGTCGGGCATGTCGGCGGGGTTGTGCAGGACTTCGATTTCGCCGGAGGTGCGGTGGATGCGGTAGACGACCGAGGGGGCGGTGGCGATGAGGTCGAGGTCGAACTCGCGGGAGAGGCGCTCCTGGATGATTTCGAGATGGAGCAGGCCGAGGAAGCCGCAGCGGAAGCCGAAGCCGAGGGCGGCGGAGGATTCGGCCTCGTAGTGGAAGGAGGCGTCGTTGAGGCGGAGCTTGGCCAGGCTGTCGCGCAGCTTTTCGAAGTCGTCGGCGTCGACCGGGAAGAGGCCACACCAGACGACGGGGATGGAGGGCTTGAAGCCGGGCAAAGCGGAGGTGGCGGGGACGCGGTCGTCGGTGATGGTGTCGCCCACTGACACGTCGGCGACTGTCTTGATGGCGGCGGTGATGTAGCCCATTTCGCCCGGGCCGAGGTCGTCGACGGGCTCGAGGCGGGGGCGGAAGACGCCGATCTGTTCGACGTTGTGCACGGTGCCGCGGGCCATGAAGCGGATCTTCTGGCCCTTCTTCATCCGGCCGTCCTTGATGCGGATGAGGATGACGACGCCGAGATACTGGTCGTACCAACTGTCGACGACGAGGGCCTTGAGGGGGGCGGTGGCGTCGCCCTTGGGGGGCGGCAGGCGGGTGACCAGCGCCTCGAGCACGCCTTCGATGTTGAGGCCGGTCTTGGCGGAGATCATCACGGCGTCGGAGGCGTCGAGGCCGATGACGTCCTCGATCTGCTGCTTGACCTTGTCGGGCTCGGCGGCGGGGAGGTCGATCTTGTTGAGGACGGGGACGATTTCGTGGTGGGCGTCGATGGCCTGGTAGACGTTGGCGAGCGTCTGCGCCTCGACACCCTGGGAGGCGTCGACGACGAGGAGGGAGCCTTCGCAGGCGGCGAGGCTGCGGCTGACCTCGTAGGCGAAGTCGACGTGGCCGGGGGTGTCCATCAGGTTGAGGACGTAGGTGTTGCCGTCCTTGGCCTTGTAGTCGAGGCGGACGGTCTGCGCCTTGATGGTGATGCCGCGTTCTTTCTCGAGCTCCATGTTGTCGAGCACCTGCTCGGTCATTTCGCGCGCGGTGAGGCCGCCGGTGGCCTGGATGAGGCGATCGGCGAGCGTCGACTTCCCGTGGTCGATATGGGCAATGATCGAGAAGTTGCGAATGCGGTCGAGCGGTGTGTCGGTCATGGGGTGGAGATAGGGACTTTCATCTGTTGTGTCAGCCTGCGAGATTCGCCGTCACTTCGCCGCGGATCGTTTAGCCGCGACTTGACCGGCCAAAGTAGTAGCCGAGCACCAATGTTACCACCGGCAGGACCGTGGATTTGATCAGATCGATCACCTGGATGGTGACCTTCGTCCAGTCCCCGGTCATCCGGCCTTCAACTAGGTTGACACCAAGCCCTGCGACAATGACGCCAACGAAAACCCATATGATCGTCCGCGCGATCCAGGACCGGTCATCATCCTCGCGTTCAGACGTGGACTTGACCGCCTGCAGAACTTTCGCTGCGTTCGCGGCAGATCGGCCGAGGCGCGGATCGATGTCCGGAGGCGGGTCGCTCATGCTTACATCCGACGTTGGCGCCCTTTAGGCCAAGCTACTAGTTTGCCGTTGCCTTGGTTGCAACGATCACCGACTCCGCAATCGCGTCGGCGTTGTCCAGAACGCGATGCAGCATAGCGCGCAGGCGTTCCGCCCGCTCCGGTTCTGTCGCCTTCAGTTCGGTCACCATCCGGTCCATCGACTCGGCGACGTTCACCAGATCAGGAACAGTGTTCGCAATACGCTGGAACTCGTGTTCCGGAACGGGCCGTGTCTTCACTGCCATCTCATCCTCCGCGATTGCCAAATAAGCCGGCGACTTATCGTAGCACACCCCCCGTCGCCTTCGCCACGGCGGCGACCACCTTAGCACAGGCGGCCTCGATTTCCGCGTCGGTCAATGTGCGTTCGCGGGGCTGGAAGGTGACCTCGATGGCGAGGGACTTCTTGCCGGCGTCCATCTTGTCGCCTTCGTAGACGTCGAAGAGGGACACGCCGGCGATGAGGGTGCGTTCGGCGCCACGGGCGGCGCGCAGGACGGCGTCGGCGGCGACGGCGCTGTCGACGACGAAGGCGAAGTCGCGCTTGACGGGCTGGAAGGCGGGGAGGTCGGGGAGGGCCTTCTTCTTCCGCTTGGGCTCGGGGATGGCGTTGAGGTCGATTTCGAAGGCGACGGCGGGGCCGGTGAGGTTGAGGGCGGCGAGGACGCGGGGGTGGAGTTCGCCGAAGGTCGCCAGGATGGTCTTGGGGCCCTGGCGGACGGTGCCGGAGCGGCCGGGGTGGTAGTGGGACGGGGCGTCGGGCGTGGTGGTGAGCGCGTCCATCGGCACCCCGAGGGCGGATAGCACGGCCCAGACGTCGGCCTTGGCGGCCAGGGGGTCGCCGCCGGTGGACGGGGCGTTCCAGGCACGGGGGGTGACGCCGGCGCGGATGCCGGCGGCGAAGACGGTCTGGCCGTCTTCGCGGAAGGCGGGGCCGATTTCGAACAGGTTGACGTCGGCGAACCCGCGGGCGGCGTTGCGCCCTGCAGCCATGGCGAGGGTGGCGAGCGGGGTGGCGCGGAGCTGGTCGAGGTCGGCGGCGATGGGGTTGGACAGGCGCAGGCTATCCGGCGCGGGGCCGAAGAGGGCGGCTTCCTTGGCGGGCATGAAGCTGAAGGTGACGCTTTCGGCGTAGCCGGCGGCGGCGATGACGCGGCGGGCCAGCATGGTGCGGACCTGGCGGGGCGTGAGGGTGGGCGCCGGGACGGGGGCGAAGGCGGGCATGGAGACCGGGGGGACGGCGTCGAGGCCGCCGAGGCGGAGGACTTCCTCGACGAGGTCGGCCTCGGGCTCCATGGCGTCGCGGCCGGCGGCGGCTTTCTGCCTCCGTTCGGCGGGCAGGGCGGCGTCGGGCTCCAGGGCGCTCTGGGCGGCGACGTCATTGCGCCAGGAGGGGACGCTGACGGTGACGCTGGTGGCGTCGCGGGAGACGGTCGAGAAACCGAGGCGTTCGAGGCGGGAGACGGCTTCGTCGGCGGGGACGTCGAGGCCGCCGAAGTCGGCGAGGCGGGCGAAGCGGAGGGTGGCCTGGCGCTGCCAGGCGGGGGGCGTGCCGGCCGCCGTCACTTCGGAGGCTTCGCCGCCGCAGAGGTCGATGACCATGGCTGTGGCGAGTTCGATGGCGTCAGGGAGGAGGGCCGGGTCGATGCCGCGCTCGAAACGCTGGCGGGCGTCGGAGATGATCTGGTGGTGGCGGCCGGAGAGGGCAACGGCGACGGGGTTGAAGAGGGCACACTCGATGAAGACGGAGGTGGTGGCTTCGTCGCTGCCGGTGGCTTCGCCGCCGATGACGCCGGCGAGGGACTGGACGCCGGCGCTGTCGGCGATGGCGCAATCCTGCGGGCGGACGGTGTAGTCCTTGCCGTTCAGCGCGCGGAAAGTCTCGCCGGCGCCGGGGCGGAAGGTGAGCTGGCCGCCCTGGATCTTGTCGGCGTCGAAGACGTGCAGGGGGCGGCCGAGATCGATGGTGAAGAAGTTGGTCATGTCGACCAGGGCGTTGATCGGGCGCAGGCCGATGGAGGTCAGGCGGTCCTGCAGCCATTGCGGGCTGGGGCCGTTCTTGACGCCGCGGACGGTGCGGCCGAGGACCCAGGGGCAGGTCTCCGGCATGTCGATCCGCCAGGTGATGGGGCTCGGGAAGTGGGAGGGGACCTTGGGGACGGCGAGCGGCTTGAGGGTGCCGATGCCGGCGGCGGCGAGGTCGCGCGCCACGCCGCGGACGGAGAGGGCGTCGCCGCGGTTGGGGGTGACGGCGATGTCGATGATCGGATCGTCCATGCCGGCCCAGACGGGGTATGCCATGCCGATGGGGGCGTCGGCGGGGAGGTCGACGATGCCGTCATGGTCGTCGCCGAGGCCCATTTCGCGGATGGAGAGCAGCATGCCCTCGGACTTCACGCCGCGGATTTCGCCGACCTTGAGGTGGACGCCGGTGCCGGGGATGAAGAGGCCGGCGGGGGCGAAGACGCCCTTCATGCCGGTGCGGGCGTTGGGGGCGCCGCAGACGACGGAGTAGACGCGGGTGCCGTCGTCGACCTTGCAGGCGCGCAGGCGGTCGGCGTTGGGGTGCTGCACGGCCTCGATGACGTGGGCGACGCGGAATTCTGCCAATGCGGCGCCGCGATCTTCGACGCCTTCCAGTTCGAGGCCGATCATGGTGAGCGCGTCGGTGATTTCCGAGACGGTCGCCGTTGTTTCGAGGTGGGTCTTTAGCCAGGACAAAGAGAATTTCATGTTACACCCCCTCGTGCAGCGTGGCAGGCGCGAGGGCCGAAAATCCGTAGTGGCGGAGCCAGCGAATGTCGCTCTCGTAGAATGGCCGTAGATCTGGAATGCCGTGCTTGAGCATGGTTACCCGCTCGATGCCCATGCCGAAGGCAAAGCCCTGCCACTCCCGCGGGTCGATGCCGCAGTTGGCGAGCACCTTAGGGTGGACCATGCCGGAGCCGAGGATTTCCAGCCAGTCGCCGCCGCCGCCGAGTTCGCCAGTCTTGCGGTTCCAGCCGATGTCGACTTCCATCGAGGGCTCGGTGAAGGGGAAGTAGGAGGAACGGAAGCGCACCGGCAGGGTGGAGATGCCGAAGAAGGCGCGGAGAAAGTCGATCAGGCAGCCCTTGAGGTGGCCGAGGGTGAGGCCGCGGTCGATGGCGAGGCCTTCGACCTGGTGGAACATCGGGCTGTGGGTGGCGTCGTGGTCGGCGCGGTAGGTGCGGCCGGGGACGATGACGCGCAAAGGTGGTTCCTGGCTGACCATGGTGCGGACCTGGACCGGGGAGGTGTGGGTGCGCAGCACGCGGCGGCGGCCGTCGGCGTCGTGGCCGGGGAGGTAGAAGGTGTCCATGTCCTCGCGGGCAGAGTGGTGCGCGGGGATGTTCAGCGCACCGAAATTGCGCCAGTCGTCCTCGACGTCAGGGCCTTCGGCAATCGCGAAACCCATGGCGCCGAAGATAGCGGCCATTTCTTCCATGGTGCGGCTGATGGGGTGGATGAGGCCGTTGACGGCGGGGCGCGGGGGGAGGGAGACGTCCATGCGCTCGGCGGCGAGGCGGGCATCCATGGCGGCGGCTTCGAGCGCGGTGCGGCGGGCTTCGATGGCGGCCGTGAGCTGGTCCTTGACGACGTTCAGCGCGGCGCCGCGGGTGCGGCGTTCCTCGGGCGAGACCTTGCCGAGTTCCTTCAGCTTGTTGGTCAGGGTGCCGTTCTTGCCGAGGACGGCGACGCGGACGGCATCCCAGGCGCGCAGGTCGGTCGCGGCGGCGAGGGCGGCGTCGGTTTCGGCGGAGAGGGTGGAGAGGTCGTCGCTCATGGTATCCTGCCAACGTCGTGTTGGATGCGAAAAAGGGCTGCCCTGTGCGGGCAGCCCTTTACGTTTGATCGTGACTCCCGAAGCGGGGAACGATCAGGCCAGGGCGGCCTGCACCTTCTTGACGACTTCGGCAAAGGAGGCCGGATCGTCATAGGCGATGGCGGACAGCACCTTACGGTCCATCTCGATGCCGGCGATCTTCAGGCCGGCGATGAACTTGGAGTAGGTGAGGCCGTGCTCACGCACGGCGGCGTTGATTCGCTGGATCCAGAGGGCGCGGAATTCGCGCTTCTTCACCCGGCGGTCGCGATACGCGTATTGCAGCGACTTCTCGAGACGCTCCAGCGCGATGCGGTAGTTGGTGGAGGAACGGCCAAAGAAGCCCTTGGAGGCGTCGATGACCTTCTTGTGACGGGCGTGAGTCGTTACGCCCCGTTTGACGCGTGCCATGCCTGTTTTCCCTTCAGCTCAGACCGTACGGAGCCCACTGCTTGACGGTCAGGCCATCGGCCTCCGTCAGCACCTGGCTGCCGCGGCCATGCCGCTTCATCTTCTGGGAGCGATTGATCAGGCCGTGGCGCTTGTTCCCCGGGCCGGCGAGAACCTTGCCGGTCGCGGTGATCTTGAAGCGCTTCTTGACCGAAGACTTCGTCTTCATCTTGGGCATTTTGGTCTCCTCTAAGCTTGCACCCTGCAACAACGCAGGCATCGCGGCCGGGCATGCCCTACAGGCCCGGACTCGCAGATGAGGGGCGGGCTTATAGCGAGGGGGGGCGGAAGGCGCAAGCGATTGGAGCGCTTGTCGCAAGGAGGCGCCCATGCGCATCCTGCGGGGCAACGTTCCAAGCAACAGCCGAGGCCCCGACCATGAGCGATTTCGTCCCCCTGCGCTACGGCATCCTGGGTGCCGCCAACATCGCGCGGCAGTTCACCCGCGGCATGGCGGGCTCGGCGTTCGGCACCGTCGTCGCGGTGGCGAGCCGGGGGGCGGAGAAGGCGGCGGCCTTCGCGAAGGAGTTGGGGATCCCGCGCAGCCTGGCGTCGTACGAGGCGCTGCTGGCCGATCCCGAGGTGGAGGCGATCTATATTCCGCTGCCCAACGACATGCATGCGGAGTGGGCGATCAAGGCGATGGCGGCCGGCAAGCATGTGCTGTGCGAGAAGCCGCTGTGCCTGACCGGAGCCGAGGCGCGGGCGATCTACGACGCCGGGCGGAAATACGGCGTGCGGATGTGCGAGGCGTATCCCTACATGTCGCAGCCGCAGACGCTGCGGCTGCGTGAGCTGCTGGCGGATGGGACGCTGGGGCGGGTGCAGCTGATCAATTCGAGCTTCGGGTTCTCGATCGCGACGCCGGATGGGGTGCCGACGGGGGATCCGAAGAATATCCGGCTCGATCCGGCGCGTGGCGGCGGGGCGCTGCTGGATGCCGGTACGTATGCGATGAGTTTCGCGCGGATTGCCGCCGGCGAGCGGCCGACGCGGGCGTTCGCGGCGCAGCGGACGACGACGACTGGGGTGGACCAGACGATCGCGGCGACGCTGGAGTTTCCCTCGGGGGCGGTGGCGCAGATCAACTGCAGCCTGTCGATTTCTGGCGTCCGCGAAGCGATGGTGGTCGGCGAGAAGGCGGTGGTGCAGACGAGCTACAGCAACCATGCGCCGGCGGGGTTCCTGCCGCTGCGGGTGAAGCGGGGGATCCCCGGCAATATTCCGTTTGATATGGAGCATCTGCCGGGTGGCGACGGGTTCCGGGCCGAGGGGGAGTCGTTCGCGCGGCTGGTGCGGACGGGGGCGGGGTGGAACGGGTGCAGCGAGGCGGAGTCGGTGGATACCGTGCTGGCGCTGGAGGCGATCGCGAAGAGCGCGAAGAGCGGCGGGTGGGTGGAGATCGACCGCGGCTGAGGCTTGGCGGCGGGCGCGGATGGCCGGGGTGTCATCCGCGGTGTCGGGGATCGGGTGGGCTGCCATTTGGGCGCCCTGGCGGGGACGTATTTGGGCCGCAATCAGTGGCGCGGTCTTGGATTAGTGTATTGATAGATATTGGGATTTGGCTGCCTGAACGGGCCGCGGCAGCGATGCCGTGACCTTGATGGACATTGCCGAAGCATAACTGGTTTGGCGCCTGTCAGAGGCGTACATCGGCATCGTTCCTCCACAGGAGACAACGATGCGCCGGCCGATCTCCCTCCTTCTGCTTTTCGCCCTCGCCGTCACGGTATCCGCCTGTGTCGTCGTCCCGGTGCGGCCGGGCGGTGGGGGTGGGTATTGCTACTGGCACCCGCGCGCCTGCTGAGCGCTGGATCGTTCAACCCCTCACGGTCACCGAAAAGGTTTCCCGCCATGCGTATGATGATTGGTTCAACCCTGGCTGCTGTCGTGATTGCCGCTGGCCTGGTGGCGCCGGCGGGGGCGCAGCCGATGCCGCCGTATCAGCCGGTGCCGCAGGTGCTGGAGGAGGCGGTGCCGCCGCCGCCCGGGCCGCGGATGATGTGGGAGCCGGGGCACTGGCACTGGAATGGGGGCGGCTATGTGTGGGTCGCCGGGCACTATATCCGGGCCTGGCGGCACGCGCATTTCGTGCCGGGGCACTGGGCGGATCGGCGCGGCGCCTGGGTGTGGGTGCCGAGCCACTGGTCGTGACTGCCGGTGACGGCGTAGTCTGGTGGGATGAAGCCGCGGTTTCGTGACCTGATGCTGGTCTGTGTGCTTGCCGCCGTCGCGCTGCCCGCGCGGGGGCAGGCGGTGAAGGAGTTGTGCTGCGTCGTGCTGCCGGGGGCTGCGCGGCCGGCGGCGGCGGGGTTGGGGGCGCCGCTGCTGGATGCGACTAATCCGTATGGGCAGCTCTACGTGTCGAGCAAGCCGCCGGCGGCGCTGCCGTTGGTGGCGCAGGGGGTGGGGCTGCCGCGGATGCCGCTGGCGCTCACCCCGTCCACGACGGCGATGCCGGAGCGGGCGATGACGTTTACCGGCACGGTGCCGACGGCTGGTGGGGGCACGCTGACGGGGTGGATTTCGGTCGGCGCCACGCCCTGAGCATAGCTCGCGCTCGTGTCGCGCGCTTTGTTCCGGCAGGCGGGTCCCATATAAGGCCGGTATGGAAGCCTCGTTCATCAAGATGCATGGCTGCGGCAACGATTTCGTCGTGTTCGACGATCGGGCGGGCACGCTTGGGCTGACGGCGGCGCGGGCGGCGGGGATTGCGCATCGGCGGACCGGGGTGGGGTGCGACCAGTTCATCGTTATGGAGCGGCCGCCGGCGGGGTCGAACGCGGATGTGTTCATGCGTATCCGCAATCCCGATGGCGGCGAGGCGGGGGCCTGCGGCAATGCGACGCGCTGCGTGGCCTCACTGGTGGCGGCCGAGAGCGGGCGGCGGGAGCTGGTGGTGCAGACCATCTCGGGCAACCTCCCGGCGGTGATCCTGGCCGATGGGCGGGTGACGGTGGATATGGGGCCGGCGCGGCTGGACTGGCGGGATGTGCCGCTGGCGCGGGCTATGGATACGCTGCATCTCGATCTCGCGGAGGGGCCGGTGAGTGATCCGGCGGCGGCGTCGATGGGTAATCCGCATGCGACGTTTTTCGTCCCCGACGTCGAGGCGCTGGATGTGGAGACGATCGGGCCGAGGCTCGAGCATGCCGCGCTGTTTCCGGAGCGGGCGAATATCGGGTTTGCCACCATCCTGGCGCCGGACCTGATCCGGCTGCGGGTGTGGGAGCGCGGAGCCGGGCTGACGCTGGCCTGCGGGTCCGGGGCCTGCGCGACGATCGTGAACGCGGCGCGGCGGGGGCTGACGGGGCGGAAGGCGAGCGTGATCGCCGATGGCGGGCGGCTCGACATGGAGTGGCGCGAGGATGGGCACGTGCTGATGACCGGGCCGGTGGCGACCGCGTATCACGGACGCATCGACCTGGCCGCCTATCCGGCATGACGGAGATCCTCACCTTCGGCTGCCGGCTCAATGCCTATGAGAGCGAGGTCATGCGCGGCCATGCGGCGGCGCTGACGGATACGGTGATCGTCAACACCTGCGCGGTGACCGGGGAGGCGGAGAGGCAGGCGCGCCAGGCGATCCGGCGGCTGCATCGCGAGCGGCCGGAGGCGCGGATCGTGGTGACCGGCTGTGCGGCGCAGATCGCGCCTGAGAGCTGGGCGGGGTTGCCGGGCGTGACGCGGGTGCTGGGGAATGCCGAGAAGCTGCTGCCGGAGAGTTGGGCGGAGGGGGCGGGCTCGGCGGTGGCGGATATCATGACCATCCGCGAGACGGCGGGGCACCTGGTGACGGATTTCGCCGGGCGGGCGCGGGCCTTCGTACAGGTGCAACAGGGGTGCGATCATCGCTGCACGTTCTGCATCATTCCGTTCGGGCGGGGGCCGAGCCGGTCGGTGCCGATCGGGGCGATCGTCGAGCAGGTGCGGACGCTGGTGGCGGGCGGGTATCAGGAGGTGGTGCTGACCGGGGTGGATCTGACCAGTTTCGGGCCGGACCTGCCGGGGACGCCCACGCTGGGGCAGATGATCCGGCGGTTGCTGGCGCTGGTGCCGGAGTTGCCGCGGCTGCGGCTGTCATCGCTCGATCCGGTGGAGATGGACGAAGATCTGTGGCGGCTGATCGGCGAGGAGCCGCGGTTGATGCCGCATCTGCATCTGTCGCTGCAGGCGGGGTCGGACATGATCCTCAAGCGGATGAAGCGGCGCCATCTGGCAGCCGACGCGGCGGCGACGATCGCGCGGGCGCGGGCGCTGCGGCCGGGGATCGCGATCGGGGCGGATCTGATCGCGGGGTTTCCGACCGAGACCGACGCGCTGTTCGACGAGACGCTGGCGTTTGTCGAGGCGGCGGAGATTCCGTTCGTGCACGTGTTTCCCTACAGCGAGCGGCCGGGGACGCCGGCGGCGCGGATGCCGGCGGTGCCGAAGCCGCTGCGCAAGGAGCGGGCGGCCAGGTTGCGGGCGGCGGGAGCGGCGGCGGCAAGGCGATTCTACGACGCGCAGTTGGGGTCGCATGCCATGGTGCTCGCGGAGACGGAGAGTGCCGGGCATACCGAGCATTTCGCGCCGGTGCGGCTGACCGCCGTGCCCGGACAGTTGCTGCGCGCGCGGATTACCGGCGCGAATGACGATTCTCTCCTCGCGGAGCCTGCCTGATGGCCCTTGGCGCCTTTTTCTCCCGCCTCAAGCAGGGCCTGTCTCGCTCGACCGAGAAGCTCACCGCGGGCATCGCCGCGGTGTTCACCAAGCGCAAGCTCGACGACGCGGCGCTGGAGGAGCTGGAGAACCTGCTGATATCAGCGGATCTCGGCACCGCGGTGGCGAGCCGGATCATCGCCAGTTTCCGGCGCACGCGCTTCGGCAAGGAGGTCGGCGACGACGAGGTGCGGCAGGCGCTGGCCGAGGAGATCGCGGCGATCCTGCGGCCGGTGGCGCGGCCGCTGGCGATCGATCGGGCGCTCAAGCCGCATGTGGTGCTGGTGGTCGGCGTGAACGGCACGGGCAAGACGACGACGATCGGCAAGCTGGCGCAGAGCTATGGCGAGCAGGGGCTGAGCTCGATGCTGGTGGCCGGCGACACGTTCCGCGCGGCGGCGGTGGAGCAGCTGCAGGTGTGGGGTCAGCGGACGGGGGCGCCTGTGGTGACCGCGCCGGCGAATTCGGATGCGGCGGGGCTGGCGTTCGACGGGCTGGCGAAGGCGAAGGCGGCGGGGTCGGACATCCTGCTGGTCGATACCGCGGGGCGGCTGCACAACAAGGCGGCGCTGATGGAGGAGCTGCGCAAGATCATCCGCGTGCTGAAGAAGCAGGACGCGAGCGCGCCGCATTCGGTGCTGCTCGTGCTGGATGCGACGACGGGTCAGAACGCGGTGCAGCAGGTGGCGGTGTTCAAGGAGATGGTTGATGTGACCGGGCTGGTGGTCACCAAGCTCGACGGCAGTGCGCGCGGGGGGATCGTGGTGGCGCTGGCGGAGGAATTCGGGCTGCCGGTGCATGCGGTGGGCGTGGGCGAGCAGGCGGGCGACCTGCGGGCGTTTGATCCGGAGGATTTTGCCCGCGGGCTGGTCGGGACCTGATCTAGCAACTTATTGAAAAAGAGCGCGATTCACGCTTTCTGACCGACCGGCCTCAAGCGATCGCGCTCTAATTTTCGAAGGGGATGGTGAGCTCGAGCTTGGGGACGACCCAGGCACTGGGGTTGCGGTTGCGCTGCTGGAGATCATCGGAATAGCGGGCGCCGGGACCGAAGGCTTCGCCGGTGGACGGCTTCTGAGCACGCGGCCCGATGGTGGCGGCGATGGCGGGTTCGCCGGGGACGGGCTTGGCGGTGTCGCGTGGGGCGAGGATGTCGTTGTTCGGGGTCGGCGCGGGCGAATAGGGCCCTTCGGGCTTGCCGGGGACGCCCAGGCTGTCGGTCAGGGGCATCGGGCCGTTGAGTATGATGGGGCCGGCGGCGGTCGCGATATGCGGCACGACGAGCGCAATGGAGATCAGCAGCGCACGGCAACTCATGCCCCTTAATATGGGCGCGGGGCGGCCCGTTTACTACCTCTGGGATCGTCGGCGGGATTGCCGGCGGGGTGGCCGAGAGCGCCGTTGGGGTTGGTGCGCCAGGTGTCGAGCGACCAGCGGACGGTGGGGAAGGCGAGCTCGTCCCATGGGATGTCATCCCAGTCGAACAGGCGGACATCTTCGCTTTCCGGGCCGGCGGCGAAGCGGGGGTTGGCGGGGTCGGCGAAGCGGGCGCGATAGATCAGCTGGACCTGGCCGATGCGGCTGATGCTGTAGCAGGCGAGCATGCCTTCCAGCGCGATGTCGGCCTCGGCTTCCTCCATGGCCTCGCGCCTGGCGCCTTCCTCGGTGGTCTCGCCGAGTTCCATGAAACCGGCGGGCAGGGTCCAGTAGCCGCGGCGGGGCTCGATGGCGCGCTTGCAAAGGAGGATGCGACCGTCATGGACGACGACGGCGCCGACGACGATCTTGGGATTCTGATAGTCGATATGGCCGCAGTCGCGGCATACGAGCCGCTCGCGGTTATCGCCGTCGGGGATGGTGCGCTCGAAGTCGGGCATGGGGAAAGCTTGGCCGGGCGGCCGGCGCGATGCAATCCCCACCGCGGCGGAATTTGCTCAGACGGAGAGGTTGAGCAGCGATCCGCGCGGCAGGCGCTGGCCGGGGGCGAGGCCCTGGGGCATGGATGGCATTCCACCGGAGCCGCCAGGAGAGGACGGCGCGGCACCCTGGGGCGCGGCGCGCATCGGGTTCAGCGGCTGGATCCGGGTGGCCTGCACCTGGCTGACGCCGTTCGTCGCCGAGAAGGCGGAGAGGGATGTGGGCGAGATCATGTGCAGGAGGTTACGGCGCATTGCTGAACAAACCGTTAATCGTGACGGCGGTCAGCTTGCTCCGATCGGGCGGGAGAGTCGATTAAAAGTTAACGAAGACCTAAAATCGGTCAGGCCGAGAGGGCGGCGACGCCGGGCAGGGTCTTGCCTTCGAGCCATTCCAGGAAGGCGCCGCCGGCGCTGGAGACGTAGCTCATCTGCTCGGAGACGCCGGCGTGGCGGAGCGCCGAGACGGTGTCGCCGCCGCCGGCGACGCTGCGCAGCTTGCCCGCCGTGGTGGCGGCCGCGACGGCCTTGGCGAGCGCCGTGGTGGCGGCGTCGAAGGGCGGGGTTTCGAAGGCGCCGAGGGGGCCGTTCCAGACCAGGGTCTTTACCGACGCGAGCCGGGCGATGAGGGCGGCGACGGAGGCGGGGCCGACGTCGAGGATCATCGAGGCGGCGGGCACGGCGTTGACCGGGACGGTGGCGGTCGGCGGGTTCGGCGCGAATTCGGTGGCGGTGACGGCGTCGATCGGCAGGATGATCTCGCAGCCGGCCGCCTTGGCCTTGGCGAGGATGTCGAGCGCGGTCGCGTGCATCTCGGCTTCCTGGAGCGATTGGCCGACGTTGATGCCCTCGGCCGAGAGGAAGGTGTTTGCCATGGCGCCGCCGATGACGAGGACCTGGACCTTGGAGACGAGGTTGCCGAGCAGGTCGAGCTTGGTGGAGACCTTGGAGCCGCCGACGATGGCCATGACCGGGCGCTCGGGGTGGTCGAGTGCGGCGCCGAGGGCTTCGAGCTCGGCCTGCATCAGGCGGCCCGCATAGGAGGGCAGCAGGTGGGCGACGCCCTCGGTCGAGGCATGGGCGCGGTGGGCGGCGGAGAAGGCGTCGTTGACGAAGAGGTCGGCGAGTTTGGCGAATTCGGCGGCCAGCGCCGGGTCGTTCTTTTCTTCGCCGGGGTGGAAGCGGGTGTTTTCCAGCACGGCGACGTCGCCGTTGCCGAGCTTGGCGATCACCGAGGTGGCGGCTTCGCCGATGCAGTCATCGGCGAAGAGGACGGGCTTGCCGAGGACGACGCCAAGCGCTTCGGCCATCGGCTTGAGCGACATTTCGGGCACGCGCTTGCCCTTGGGACGGTCGAAATGGGAGCACACGATCACGCGTGCTCCCTTTTCGGACAGTTCGCGGATGGTCGGCGAGAGGCGCTCGATACGGGTCAGATCGGAGATCTTGCCGTCGCGCACGGGCACGTTGAGGTCGGCGCGCAAGAGCACGCGCTTTCCCATGACCGAGACGCCATCGAGAGTCCTGAACGCCGCCATCGCTGTCGCTCCCGCTTACAGGCTGCCGAAGAGGGCGGCGGTGTCGGACATGCGGTTGGAGAAGCCCCACTCGTTGTCGTACCAGGTCATCACCCGGGCGAGGGCGCCATCGACCACGGCTGTCTGCGTCGCGTCGAAGGTCGACGAGGCCGGGTTGTGGTTGAAGTCGATGGAGACGAGGGGGGCGGTGTTGTAGGCGAGGATGCCCTTGAGCGGGCCGGACTCGCTGGCCGCCTTCATGACCGCGTTGATCTCGTCCTTGGTGGCGTGCTTGGCGAGGTTCACGTCGAGCGAGACGAGCGAGACGTTCGGCGTCGGGATGCGGATGGCGGTGCCGTCGAGCTTGCCCTTGAGTTCCGGCATCACCAGGCCCACGGCACGGGCGGCGCCGGTGGAGGTCGGGATGGCGGAGACGGCGGCGGCGCGGGCGCGGTGGAGGTCCTTGTGCAGGGTGTCGACCGTGTTCTGGTCACCGGTGTAGGCGTGGATGGTGACCATGTAGCCGCGCAGGATGGTGAAGTTGTCGTGCAGCACCTTGGCGACCGGGGCCAGGCAGTTGGTGGTGCAGGAGGCGTTGGAGATGACCGTCATGTCCTTGGTCAGCGTCTGGTGGTTGACGCCGTAGACGATGGTGGCATCGACGTTGTCGCCGGGGGCCGAGATGACCACCTTGCGGGCGCCGGCCTGAAGCAGGGCCGAGGCCTTCTCCTTGGAGGTGAAGATGCCGGTGCATTCCATCGCCACGTCGACGCCCTGGTAGGGCACCTTGGTCGGGTCGCGCTCGGCGGAGACGGTGATGGGGCCGTAGGTGCGGCCGTTGTGGCGGATGGTGATGGTCTGGCCATCGACCTCGACCTCGCCGGGGAAGCGGCCGTGCACGCTGTCGTAGCGGAAGAGATGCGCGTTGGCCTCGACGGAGCCAAGGTCGTTGATGGCGACGGGGACGACGTCGGTGCGGCCGCTCTCGATGATGGCGCGCAGAACGAGGCGCCCGATGCGTCCGAAGCCATTGATGGCGACCTTCACGGCCATGTGCGTTTCTCCTTGGTGGGTGTGATGCGGCTGCGTGTGATCAGGGATGTTGGCGATTTGATGGCGTAAGGATTACCCGAGGCGGCGTTTCACGGCAGTGGCGATGCCATCGGCGGTGATGCCGAAATACTTGTAGAGCTCCTCGAACGGCGCGGAGGCACCGAAGCCGGTCATACCGATGAAGATACCATCGGCGCCGAGCCAGCGCTCCCAGCCGAAGCCAATGCCTGCCTCAACGCCGACGCGCAGCGCGGTGCCGAGCACGGTGGCGCGGTAGGCTTCGTCCTGGAGGGCGAAAAGTTCCCAGCAGGGCAGCGAGACGACGGCGGCCTGGATGCCTTCCGCGGCCAGCGCCTCGCGGGCGGCCATGGCGATGGCGACTTCGCTACCGGTGGCGATCAGGGTGGCCTGGCGTGGACCTTCCGCTTCGGCGAGCACGTAGCCGCCACGGGCGGAACGGTTCTCCCCGGCGTCGGAGCGCATGGCGGGGAGGGCTTGGCGGGAGAGGGCGAGCAGGCTCGGCCCGTCGGCGCGGCGGATGGCGAGCTCCCAGCACTCGGCGGTTTCCATCGCGTCGGCCGGGCGGAACATGAAGACGTTCGGCATGGCGCGCAGGCTGGCGAGGTGCTCGACCGGCTGGTGGGTGGGGCCGTCCTCGCCGAGGCCGATGGAATCGTGGGTGAGGACGTGGATGACGCGCTGGCGCATCAGGGCGGCGAGGCGGATGGCCGGGCGCATGTAGTCGGTGAAGACGAAGAAGGTGCCGGAATAGGGAATCAGGCCGCCGTGCAGGGCCATGCCGTTCATGGCGGCGGCCATGCCGTGCTCGCGCACGCCATAGTGGATGTAGCGGCCGGCGAAATTGCCGGGGGCGATGGAGCCCATGCCCTTGACCAGCGTGAGGTTGGAGCCGGTGAGGTCGGCCGAGCCGCCGAGGAGTTCGGGGACGGCGGGGACGAGGACTTCGAGGGTCTTCTGGCTGGACTGGCGGGAGGCGAGCTTGGGCTTGGTCGTCGCCAGTTCGGCGCGGAAGGCGGCGATGGCCTCGTGGAAGGTTTCGGGCAGGCGGCCGGCCGTGACACGCTCGAACTCGGCCTGCTGCGGGTTGTGGGCCAGGCGCTTCAGCCAGGAGCGGCGGGGGCTGGCGCCGCGGGCGCCGGCGGCGGCCCACTGGGCGGCGATGCCCTCGGGGATTTCGAAGGGGCCATAGTTCCAGCCCAGCGCGGACTTGGCGGCCTGGGCCTCGGCGGCGCCGAGGGGCGCGCCGTGGCTGCCGGCGGTGCCGGCCTTGGTCGGGGCACCGAAGCCGATGATGGTGCGGCAGGCGATCAGGGTGGGCTTCTTGGAGCGCACGGCCATCGAGAGGGCGGCGGCGATCTGGGCATGGTCATGCCCGTCGACGCGCTTGACCGCCCAGCCATAGGCGGCGAAGCGCTTGAGCTGGTCGTCGCTGACCGACACGGCGGTGTCGCCGTCGATCGAGATCGAGTTGTCGTCCCACAGGACAGTCAGGCGATCGAGCTTGAGATGGCCGGCGAGGCTGGCGGCCTCATGGCTGATGCCTTCCATCAGGTCGCCGTCGGAGGCGATGACCCAGGTTCGGTGGTCAACGAGCGACTTGCCGAAGCGGGCGGCGAGCAGGCGCTCGGCGAGCGCCATGCCAACGGCGGTGGCGATGCCCTGGCCGAGCGGGCCGGTGGTGGTCTCGATGCCCGGATGCTCGCCGAACTCGGGATGCCCGGCGGCGGGCGAGTGGAGCTGGCGGAAGGTCTTCAGCTCCTCGATGCCCATGCCGGCTTCGCCGGTGAGGTGGAGCAGGGCGTAGAGCAGCATGGAGCCGTGGCCGGCGGAGAGCACGAAGCGGTCGCGGTCGGGCCAGCGAGGGTCAGCGGCGTCGAACTTGAGGAAGCGGCTCCACAGCACGGTAGCGACGTCGGCCATGCCCATGGGCATGCCGGGGTGGCCGGACTTGGCGGCCTCGACGGCGTCGATCGCGAGGGCGCGGATGGCGTCGGCCATGCGCCGCTCCGGCGTGACTGGGCGCGCTAGAATGGCGGCCTGGAGTTCCAGGGCCGGATTTTCGGCGTTGGTATCGACGTTCGCGGCCATGGGACCTCCTGCTCGCCGGCCGCTCTTAGAAGCGGCGGCGCGGCGAGGCAAGGCCGGAGGGCATTTCGGCTACTTCGGCGGCGGCGGCAACAGCGTCTCCTGGATGCAATTACCCTCCCGGCCGGTGCAGGCCATCAGCTTGGTTCCAGGGACTTCAACGATGCGGCGGGGGAGCTGCAGGCGCAGTGTGATGACATCGCCGCGCTGCCAGTGGCCGAGCAGCGGCGGGGTCTGGAAGGTTGGCAGCGTGGCGCCTTCGTTCGGCGGGGCCGGCGTGTAGGCGATGATCATGTCGCAGGAATCTTTGGCGCAGGTCACCGCGGTCTCGAGCTCATAGGCATTGCCGGCATCGCGGAGGGCCGCAACCTTGCCCGCAGCGGCGGTCCATTCCCGGACGACCTTGCCGCCGGCCATGCCGGTCGCCTCCGGCAAGGGCCAGATTTCGACGATATCGTTGGCGGTGACATAGCCGACCGGCCGGCCTTCGACGGCGAGCAGGAACCAGGCGCCGGAATCGAGCTTGTCGATCACTGCGTAGGCGCCGTTCATCAGCACGCGGCCAGGCAGAGTTATGCCAGCGGGCAGGGTGCCGATCTGCGGGGCGGCGCTGCGGGGGGCGCCGAACAGACGGATGGGCGAGTCGGTCCAGGGCGAGACGCGCGCACCCATCGGGGTCCAGCTCCGTCGGGCAGCGACCTCGGACGGCAGTAGGGTGACCAGGCCGGAGATTGTCGGGTCGGTGCTGGGGGCGACGGGCGCTGTTCCGGCAGACGGGTTCGCCGCGGTTGGCGCGGGGGCGGCACCGGCGGCCGTGTCCCACGGCAGGTCCCAGGCGCGCATGCGCGCGGCGATCGCGTCGATCGGCAGGCCCTGGGTGAGAGCGCGGTCGAGTGGGTTCTGGCCGACCAGCATGGCGATGATGCCGCGCTGGTTCACGATCGCCGCGCCGCTCGCTTCGTTGATGCCGAACAGGCCGTCGAAATTGAGCCAGGTGGTGCGGCCGCGCACCGCGAGGCGGCCCGCGGCGGCCTGCGGCGACCAGTCACCGCCGTGGGCTGTCGTCCAGACCGGGGCGCCGGGGGCGAGGAGGGCAAGGTCGGCGGTTGGCATCGAGCGCAGTTGCATATTGGCGGGCTTGGGCACGGCGACGACGGCGAGGTCGCCATCGGCCGGCGGCAGATGCTGGTCGAGCAGGCGGGCGAAGATGCCCTTGCCGGGATCGGCGCGAAACGCGACCACGGGAGCAGAAAAAACGGCGTTGGGGCGTGCGGGATCGCGGACAAGATGATCGGGGAGGACAATGATCAGCTCGGTATCACCGGCAGCGGTCCGGCGTTCACCGGCGATAATTCCATAGCCGGAGTCACCGGGCAGGGCGAGCGTGCGCATGCCGGAGACGCGCACCGTGCGATCAAGGAACGCCTTGGCGGCATCGAGGCCGTTCGGTGCCTGTGCCGGCGCCGGCCGGGGCGCCATGATGGCCGCCAACAGCAGCACGATGGCCCATCGAAAGATCATAGCCGCCCCTTTGTTCCGCCACGCCAATCCGACGGGACAGCGGATAGCGCCGTCCCGTCGGGAACGCAAAGCCTCAATGCGCGGCCAAGCGGATCAGGCGCGGGCGGTGGTCGCGGGAGCGGGCTTGCGCATGAGGATCACCATCACCGAGGCGACCATGCAGGCAGCGCCGGCGGCGAAGAAGGCGGGCAGGTAGGACGACAGGGCATCGCGCGAGATGCCAGCGCCGATGGCGGCGGCGGCCGAGCCGAGCTGGTGGCTGGCGAAGATCCATCCAAACAATAGAGGCGCGCGTTCGCGGCCAAAGGCGTTGGCGGCTAGGCGGACCGTGGGCGGGACGGTGGCGACCCAGTCCAGACCGTAGAAGACGCCGAAAATAGTCAGGCCGATGAAGCTGAAGCCGGAATAAGGCAGCAGCAGGAGCGAGATGCCGCGCAGGCCATAGTACCAGAAGAGCAGCCAGCGGTTGTCGTAACGGTCGGACAGCCAGCCGGAGATGATGGTGCCGACGAAGTCGAAGCCGCCGATGACGGCGAGGATGCCGGCGGCCTCGACGCCGGGGATGCCGTAGTCGCCGCACATGGGAATGAAATGGGTCTGGATCAGGCCACCGGTCGACAAACCACAGACGAAGAAGGTGAAGGCGAGGGCCCAGAAGACGGGCGAGCGAGCGCCTTCCGCCAGGGCCCCGAAGCCGTTTCGCAGCGCGCCGGCGCCACCGCGCGGCGGCGGGGGGACGACAACGGTGTCGCCGTAGGGGGCCATGTTGAGCTTGCCCGGATGGTCGCAGCCGAGGAGGAACGTGAGGATGAAACACGTGGCGAGCATCAGCACCGCTGGGACCAGGGCGTAGCGCCAGCCATAGTGGTCGGCGAGCGAGGCGGCGACGGGCAGGAGGATCAGCTGGCCGGTGGCGTTGGAGGCGGTGAGCAAGCCGACGACCAGGCCGCGCCGGGCGGTGAACCAGCGGCTGGCGACAGTGGCGCCGAGGACCATGGCGGTCATGCCGGCGCCGAGGCCGAGGATGAGGCCCCACGTGGCCCAGAGCTGCCACAGCGCGGTCATCTGGGTGGACAGGCCGAGACCGGCGAGGACCATGACGACTGAGGCGCTGACCATGGCCCGCACCCCATAGCGCTGGATCAGCGCGGCGGCGAAGGGGGCGACGAGGCCGTAGAGCACGAAACGCACGCCGAGGGGGGCGGAGACCTCGCCGGTGGCCCAGCCGTATTCCTTGCCGATCGGGCCGATGAAGACACCCGGGCTGCCCATTGCGGCGGCGGTTGAGAGCATGGTGAGGAAGGTCAGCGCGACCATTATCCAGCCGTAGTGGATGCCGCGGCGCGCCAGGGCAGGCGCGAGAACGGAGGCGAACATTGGCGATCCTTTCAGAAGGGCTCTGCGGCGCGCCGGGCAGCGGCGGCGGCGGCAATGAGGGCCGCGCTTGATTGATCGGGTGTGTCGGCCAGGGCGCGGGCGAGGATCAGGCCGCCGTTCATGGCGGAGAGAATGGCAAGCGCAACGGCCGGGCGATCGGGTGGGGCGATGTGCGGGCGGCTGGTGGCCAGGATGTCGACGAGGGCGGATAGGAGGGCGTTGGTACCGGCGGCCAGGCCGGCGCGGAGGTCGGGGTCGCGGGTGGTCTCGGGACCGAGGGTGGCAAGTGCGCAGCCGATTTCCGGAGTGTCGCGGTGGGACCGGCTGAGGTAGCCGTCGATCAGGGCGGCGAGCGGATCGGCTCCGGCGTCGGCGGCGCGGGCGGCGCGGCGGCGCCAGCGGGCGGCGGCGGCGAGGAGCGAGTCGCGGCAGGATTCGGCGGCGAGGGCCTGTTTGCTGGGAAAGTGGCCATAGAAGGCGCCGTGGGTGAGGCCGGCGGCGGCGGTGATGTCGGCGACCCCCACGCCCGCGATGCCGCGGCGGCGGAACAGCTGTCCCGCCTGCGCCAAAATCGCGGCGCGGTGCTCGGCCAGGGTCGTGCGATTCACCTTCATGGTTTTACATGATGGGTATCATGTAAAATTCCGCAAGGGTTGGCCGCACGACTCCCGGCCCTCAAGGGTCAGGCGATGGCGCGGATCCAGTCGCCGAGGTTGTAGTGGTTGGAGATGCGGGCGACCTTGCCGTCGCGCAGCGTGAAGAAGGCGCCGGCGGGCAGCGTGTAGGCCTGGCCGCGGGCGGGGGCGGTGCCGGCGGGGACGCCGGGGTCGGAGGCGAGGTAGGTGCCGTGGACGGTGAACTCGGCCGCCGCGCGGGTGCCGTCGGCGGATGTCATGACGACGATATCGGCGATCTGCTCGCGATAGCAGCGGTTCATGTGGTCCATGAATTTCCGGAACGCGGGCTTGCCGGTTTCGCGGCCGCCCTGGCTGATGTCGTGGACGATGTCGTCGGTCATCAGGGCGAAAAACGCCTCCATGTCGCCGGCGTTGAAGGCGGCGTAGTAAGCGCGGATGGTGGATTCGGCGTTCGTCATGGCTCGCTCGTTGGGGTTGTGCGGCGGACTATACCAACGCGCGGCAATTCGGGGTATTGCGCGCCGCACCATGGACGCCCTGCACGACCCGTCGAAACTGCCGCCCGAGATCGTCGACGGCCCCCTGCCCGCCTATCGCGCCCATGTGGCGCGCGGCGAGCTGGCGGCGGATCCGTCACAGCAGATGGCCGCCGAACGGCTGCAGGACCTGTGGGTGAAGCTGCGCGGCTACGATCCCGGGCCGAAGCAGGCCGAGGCGCGCACCGGCCTGCTGGCGCGGTTCTTCCGCCGCAAGGCGACCGAGGGGGCGGACGAGACGCATCCGAACGGGCTGTATCTCGTCGGCGCGGTCGGGCGCGGCAAGTCGATGCTGATGGACCTGTTCTTCGCCGCCGCCGACGTGAAGCGGCGCAAGCGCATCCATTTCCATCGCTTCATGCAGGACGCGCACGCGCGCATCCACGCCTGGAAAAAGGCTAACCCCGGCGGCGACGACCCGATCCCGCCACTGGCCGACGCGATCGCCGCCGCGGCGGCGCTGCTGGGCTTCGACGAGTTCCAGGTCAATGAGACCGCCGACGCGATGATCCTCGGCCGGCTGTTCCAGACAATGTTCGACCGCGCCGTGGTCGTCGTCGCCACCTCGAATGCGACGCCGGACGACCTGTTCAAGGGGCAGCCGGGGCGGGATGCGTTCCTGCCATTCATCGCGCTGATCAAGAAGAACCTCGACGTGCTGGTGATGGACGCCGGCCGTGATTTCC
>Ga0164296_1000730_pt1 | contig 37948 bp, 18 predicted proteins | sample GEODES057metaG_FD_113533 | JGI IMG/M metagenome (GOLD analysis project Ga0164296, IMG submission 113533) | Dystrophic lake water microbial communities from Trout Bog Lake, Wisconsin, USA - GEODES057 metaG | ecosystem: Environmental > Aquatic > Freshwater > Lake | place: USA: Trout Bog Lake...
AAATGCAATAAAGAATAAATTATTACTAAGGGTGGTAGCGGTTGTGAATAAGCAAGAAAAGTATGTGGAGAATTATCAAAAAGTGGCCTAAAAATTTATTTGGTTTGTTCATAGCAATCTGCCAGTAAAGTTTGGTGTGTTGCTTTCATTTTATATTGGTTTATTAACACAGCTACCTTGGGATTCATATTTATCCAAAGCAATCGAAAAAAGTTAAAAGATGGTTGAAGGAGAGGAAAAGCAAGGATGGTTTGATGCTTTACTACGCTTTCAAGAATTCGGGGCGAAGGTGACAGGAACGTAATCGAGAATATATGACTTTGGTTAGGTTTGAAATTAGCAAGAAGCAATTGAGTGAATTTAATTGCCCAATTGATTGCAAAATGCGTTATTGTAAATAGGTTTAAGTATTTTTTTAAGAGCTTATCATGCTTCACTTATACTGGAGTGGGTTAGGACTGAAATTACTATGGAGAAGTGTTATTTTAAATTGCAAATCGATTTCCGATTAAAAAAAAAGCAAAGATTCATAGTTTAATATCTTAATGACTATCCGCTATTTGGCAATTCAAATTAATCTCGTGCATAATCTAGCCGTCATTTCGACGGTAGGAGAAATCTAGCCGAGTTATTTATAACATTTTACAGTTAAAGAATATCAATAAAGCATAATGAGATTTCTCCTACCGTCGAAATGACGATCACATTGTTCGAGATACACTTATTACCAAATAGCGGATAGTCATTAATATCTTATTATTTGATAACCTCTATTTTTGCTCGGCGAAATTAATTTTATAAAATGCATAATAATCGTAGGAGAAAATATGTTTTGTAATAAGTTAGACTACTGTTCGGAATGCACTATCTCTTAAAAATTGAATTTATAGCTATTGATGACTGAAGAAAACGATTTACTTTTAAGGATAAGTAACGATGATGAGGCAGCCTTTATGTCATTCTTCGACCTTTATTTTAAAAAAGTATATAAATTTATCTTTAAATTCATTAAGGAAAAGACTGAGTCGGAAGACCTTACGCAAATTGTATTTATAAAGATTTGGGAGAAAAGATTCTTTCTGCAAGAGGTGAAGTCTATCAATGGTTATGTTTTCTCAATTGCACATAGGATTGTGATAGACCATTTTAGACTGAGTAGAACAAAAAATAATAACATAACTTCAAGCCTGTCCTATGATGAATCTTCAGAAACAAAACTCACGTCCGAAGACCTTTTGAGAAAGCACGAATTTGAAAAGGTTTACAATAATGCACTTGATTCGTTGCCTCCTAAACGAAAAGAAATATTTATATTGAGTAGGCACGAAGGACTAACCAATAATCAAATTGCTTTAAAGCTAGGTATATCTGTAAAGACCGTTGAAAACCAAATGACATCTGCACTATCCTTCCTAAAAGAATGCTTTAAACAGTCTGATTTTATTCTTTTTATAATTTTTTGTATTATTTATTCATAAGAATAGGGGTGTGGACGTAATTATCCGTCTTTCATTCTTGTAAACGGTAACTAACTAATGGATTTGAAGTTATTAAATAAGTTTCTAAGTAATGAATGTTCTGTTCTGGAGAAACAGGAAGTAGAGGCTTGGTTATTAAATCCGGCAAATGATTCGTTGATAACAGAGTGGATGAAATCTGAATGGGTGCCGGAAAATATCTCATTAGATAGCGCTGATTTTAAAGTAACAGATCTTAATAGAATTAGGTCTATCGTTCAGCAAAGAATCAGTTTGGATGCTTTGAATAAAAATGAAGAGACAAAAAAATCAATTGTTGTTCCTTTAATTCGAAAAAAAATATGGCAATACGCAGTTGCTGCGTCTATACTTTTTGCTTTTTTAATTAGTGCCTATTTCTTCGTTTCAAAAAGGAGTTCCGATAATAATTTGGTAACTTCTGAAAAGAAAGATTTAAATAAAGTTCAAGATATAGCTCCTCCTAAAAATACTAATGCAGTACTTACCCTTGCTAATGGTCAAAAGATTCTGTTGGATACAAGTAGTAGTGGCATTCTGGCAACTCAGGGAAGTGTAAATGTGGTAAAGAATCAGAATGGCGAAATTCTTTATAAAGGTGCCGCCACAAATATTGTCTCATATAACACCCTTAGCCTTCCTAAAGGAAGTAAGCCTATTCATCTATTTCTCGCCGATGGTAGTTTAGTTTGGTTAAATTCTGCTTCTTCCATTACGTTTCCCACTGCTTTTATTGGTACAGAAAGAAGAGTAATTATTTCTGGGGAAGCATATTTTGAAGTCGTCCACAATGCTGCCATGCCTTTTTATGTTACACATGATGATATGACAGTGAAGGTTTTAGGTACCCACTTTAATGTAAATGCTTACCAAGATGAAGGCAATATTAAGGTTACTCTACTAGAGGGAATTGTGAATGTTACAAAAGGAAAAAATACGGCGAGGTTGAAACCTGGTGAACAAGCCAACATTACAGAAGGAAGTATTGGAATAAATAGTTCTATTGATATTGATGAGGTTATGGCTTGGAAAAATGGACAGTTTTATTTTAAAGGAACTGCGTTGAAAACCATAATGAGTCAATTAGAGAAATACTATAATGTAGAAGTTGAGTTTAAGGATGATATTAACTATGAGTTTTATGCCAAAATGGATAGAAACATCAACGTATCAGAGTTTTTGAAAAAAATAGAGCTTACTAATCTGGTTCATTTTAAAATTGAAGAAAATAAGATTACAGTAATGAAATAGTTAGTAATTGGTAAGGTGGATGGTTATTAAAAAAAAGACCGCCCTGTGTTCGAGACAGAGCGGAAGGATGTTTTTGTTAACCATTTTAATAATACTGCTAGTACAAAACAATTAATTAATAAAAACGATTGCAAGTTATGCAAAACAGATTTGTAAAAGGCTTTTTTTGCCTAAAAAGTACAGTTACTCCATCTTCTAATGGTTACAGCAAGCTAATTATCCTTCTACTTTTTGTTGCTTCTTTTTTATTTATTGGTAATGTCAACAGTCAAAAAGTTACGTTAGATATAAAAAATAAAACCTTTCCACAAGTGTTTAATGAAATTGAAGCCCAGTCTGGTTATTCATTTATTTATGCAAAAATACAAGTCGAAAAGCTTAAACCCATAGATTTCAGGGTTGATAATCTGGAATTAGTTACCGTCTTGGATGCACTTTTTAAGAGTACAACCTTAAGCTACACAATTTCTGGTAAGAATATAATCATAAAGGAAAAGGTAATTACTAGTGTGAATACCGATCCGCCAGGGAAACCCTTTCTAGTTACAGGACAAGTAACAGATGATAACGGGAAACCCTTAGAAGGAGCTTCGATTTTATTGATAGCATCAGTTAAGGGTACACAAACTGATAAAGATGGACGTTTCTCAATTTCAGTTCCAGCAAAAGGGGGAATCCTCTTTTTTTCGTTTATTACTTTTGAATCAACCCAGATAAATGTTTCAAGAGCTATAGAATTAAACATTCGTCTAAAACCAAAAGAAGATTTAAAACCTGAAGAAGTAATTGTAATAGGATATGGTACTGTTAAGAAAAGTGATTTGACGGGCTCAGTTTCCAAAATAAAGACTGAAGGCTCGGAAGAAAGACCAATTACTTCAGTAGAGCAATTGATTCAAGGTCGTGTTTCGGGTGTAGAAATACAATCTGCAAGTGGTGGCCCTGGTGCGGGACTTAGCTTTTTGATAAGAGGGGGCAATTCTACTAGCAATAACCAACCATTGTATGTAATTGATGGTTATCCTGTAGATGCAGGAAGTGGAAACCTTACAACAGGCGGTGATGGACAGGCAATAGGAACCCCACCTTTAAATCCTTTGGCAAGTCTAAATCCAAATGAAATTGAAAGTGTTGAAATATTAAAGGACGCTTCTTCTACTGCCATTTATGGTTCTAGAGGAGCAAATGGAGTAGTGTTAATTACGACTAAAAGAGGAAAGAAGGGGAGAGATGTGTGGGAAGTGAATTATCGTACAGATGTGAGTAGGTCTATTAAAGAATTGGCTGTTCTCGACTCAAAACACTTTGTGAGTTATGTTACCGAAGCGGCTGCCAATCCATACAAGTCAATTACAAATCCTTTAACTGCCACACAAATTGCTAAGGATACTCAAGTGACCCATAATTGGCAGGATGAAGTTTTCCGTCAAGGTATTTCTAGAGATTGTCAAATTGGACTTTCAGGGGCAGATGACAAGACAAAATACTCTCTGATAGGAAACTACACCGATATTGAGGGAATTATTAATAATTCAAGCCTTAAGAAGGGCGGCATTCGATTGAATTTGGATAGGGAAGTCTCCAATAAATTAAAACTTTCAATGAATGTTAATGGAAGCAAATCAACTCAAAGTGGTGGTGTTAATGGTATTTCAACAGGAGAAGCATCTGCGAGTATTATTACATCGGCACTTTTAGCACCTCCTTTCTTTATTCCATTCGACTCTACGGGCGGAATCATTCAAACGGGTGGCACAACAAACCCTTTAACTGTTACCGACCTGATTCAAGATGTTTACTCCAATGCTGTTTTTTTTAGTAACATAAGGTCAACCTATAAGTTTGATGATTATTTAAGTGCCAACGCCAATGTGGGTTGCAATTATACACAATCCACACGGCAAACTTTTTATCCAACAGGTACTTATGTTGGCTCACAGGATAATGGTTATGCATATCAAGATCAACAAAATCATTTTAATTATCTAGGTGAATTTACCCTGAATTACAATAGAAGGTTTGGAGTACACAATATCAATGCAGTGGCAGGTACTACCTACCAACAGTGGTTTACAGATGAATCGGCTACTTCTGCACAAGGTTTTCCTGCAAATTATAACCTAGGTTTTTATGGCTTTCAGGAAGGACAAATAAGTACTATACCTATTACCTACCATAGTGTATATGAGCTGTCCTCATTTTTGGGTAGGATAAATTATAGCCTAAAGGACAAATATCTTTTTACAATAACAGGTAGGGATGATGGATCTTCTCGTTTGGCAGCAGGACATCAATGGGCTTTTTTCCCTTCTGCTGCATTTCGTTGGAGTATGAACAGGGAGTCATTCATTCAAAATATAAATTGGATCAGCACCTTGAATGTAAGGGCGAGCTATGGGCTTTCTGGAAATCAGACAGTAGCTATTGGCCAAACAAGTCCTGAAGTTCTTATTCAACGTACGGTAATAGGTGGTACTATCGTAAATGGTGAAGTACTTAATAATATCCCTAATCCATCATTGGGCTGGGAAAATACCCGTCAAATTAATTTAGGAACTGAGTTCGGTGTTCTAAAAGACCGTATCACTATGGAAGTAAATGTGTATAAAAAGAATACTAGCAACCTCTTGATACCATTACCGATACCTACTTCTTCTGGGTTTGGAATCTTGACTACCAATACAGGTGAAGTAGAGAATAAAGGATTAGAAATAGATTTGAACGCCCGGATTTTGGAGAAGAAACTCAAATGGAATGTTTCAGGTAATATCTCCTTTAACAGAAATAAGATGGTAAGTATGGGGTCTTTAGGATCCAATGGAAAAATATTTGGCAGCCACTATTTGGGTTCAGGCAATTTATTAGGACAACCAATTCACGTAACACAGTTAGGAAGTCCTATAGGCTCTTTTTATGGGTATAAAGTAAGAGGGGTTTATCAAACGGCGGCAGAAGTTGCGGCAGGACCTGAGGCTAATACGGCTCATCCTGGTGATTTAAAATATGTCAAAATTAATGGAGATGGTCAACTTACAGCCGACGACAGAACAATCATTGGCAATCCTAATCCTAAGTATATCTTTGGTCTCAACAATACTTTTGAATACAAGAGTTTCAGACTTTCCATTTCTATTCAAGGACATATTGGTAACCAGCTAGCCAACCTGAATCGTTTTCGATTGGATGCCATGACAGTAGTTCCTTCTAATTTAACCAACATTTCTCAAGCAGCCTATAATGGTCGTTGGACAGGACCAGGCACTAGCAATTACTATCCAAGTGCAAGGGCTTATGGTAGTTATTTCAATGCAAGATTTTCTGACTTTTTAATAGAGGATGGGTCTTATATTAGGTTGAAGAGTGTGGTATTGGATTATGCTATTCCAATGGGACATTTTAAAATGATAAAAAGTTTAAGGTTGTCTATCACTGCCACTAACCTTCTTACAATTACCAAATACACAGGGTATGACCCAGAAGTTAACACCAACTTTAATAACCCTCTTACCCCAGGCGTTGACAATGGCACTTATCCTCAAGTAAGAACTTTTTCGGTTGGTGTTAATATGAAATTGTAATAGTTATGGTGATTCAGATTTTCTTATTCAAAAAAATTAATACACAAATGAGAAATATAAGTTTTAAATTATTGGTTGTTCCACTTTTGTTTTTGCTAAATGCCTGTACCAAAATTGATCAACAGATTTATGATGCACAAACTACTACCGATGTAAAAACACAGGCGGATGTGGAAGTTGCCATTATAGGTGTCTATGGACAATTGGGTACTTGGAATGGTTTCAAAGCACAATTCCCTACTGTAATTTGTCCTTATGCAGATGATTTGTCATCAATTGCAGGAGCAGGTAGTAGTACTTGGGGTACAAAAACAGCCATTAATTCTGGAATTGGTGATGCTGCTAGCATTTGGACAGGTTATTACGATGCTATTTCTAATGCCAATGCAGTTATTGGTTATGCCAATTCATTAACTACTTTATCCCCGTCTTATAAAGCACAAGCAAGGGCGGAGGGTAAATTCCTCAGGGGGCTTTGCTATTTTTACCTAGTTCAATATTTTGGGGGAGTTCCTCTCGTCACTTCGGTGGTTAATTATCAAACTAACTTTCAAGTACCACGTAGTTCTGTTGATTCTGTTTATCAGCTTGTTTTCTCAGATTTATCCGAAGGCACAACCTCACTCCCTTTAAGAAGTGCTCAACCTTCTACTCAATATAATCGTGCGACACAAGGGGCTGCACAAGGTTTTTTGGCTAAAGCATATTTGACTTATGCTAACTATCTCGATTTAAACAACAGGTCGTCTCAGGCACAGCTCTACTATGACAGTGCCAAATTAGCTGCATCAGCAGTAATCATTTCTGGTCAATATACTTTGCTCAATGACTTTGCTAAACTGTGGGACGTAAGCAATAAAGCGAATGCCTATAATGAAGTACTATTCGGGATTTCTTATACCGAAGATCAAACCAATACTGGTGCTTACACGAATGGAAATGCGTTTGCTACAGATTTTAATCCTCAATCGAGGGGCAATATTAGTGGTCGTTTGCCTAGCCACAATGGCTTAGGATATATAAAGGTGCATCCTTGGTTTTATGATAAATATACCAATGTGTCAGCATTTCCTTCAGCCGCAGATTATGCAAACGCAAAGGATACAGATTACAGGGTGCAAACAAGTTTTTTGACTAGTTGGATACAATCAAGTACAAATACTAGCAATGGTTTGACTTGTGTAACCTATCCTTTCAAACCAGGAGCGGCTTCCAACTATTATTTATGTGAGAGCCAACCTTACATCAATAAATACATTGACCCCAATGGGGTTGCATCAGGAGATAATGCCAATGACCTTTTTTTATTAAGGTATTCTGAAATCTATTTGATAGTGGCAGAAGCAGAAAATGAAATGAATGGACCTACTACAACGGCTTTATCTGCCTTTAACATGGTCAGACAAAGATCAAGAAAAGCAAATGGTACTACTCATACTTCACCCATTGATTTAACCGCTGCTGCCGTGCCTACAAAGGAAGCAATGCGGATGAAAATATTTGATGAAAGAGGATTGGAGTTTGTGGGAGAAATGAACCGTTGGTTTGATTTGGTGCGGATGCGTTATTCAGATGATATACAAACAATGTATCAATATCAGTTTGGCACTTTCTTGCCTACTTTGACACCTGGGTTACCAGTTTATAAAAATAAGGTATGGTCAACTGGAAGAACTGAAGCAAGTAATATTATTCCTTTTGATAAAAAATATTTATTGTTCCCAATACCGGCAAATGAAACTGCAGTTAATCCCAATTTAACCCAGAACCCAGAGTGGTAAATTCATTTAAAATGCAGGCAATTGGGAACGTTACAGAATATAGAAACCTAGATGTATCATTGAGGTTTTCAGAGATTGGCGGTAAATCTACTGAGTGTGTCAGTAGGTTAACTGAGGGTCTCAGTAGGTTTACTGAGTGTCTCAGTAGATTCACTGAGTGTCTCAGTAGGTTTACTGAGTGTCTCAGTAGATTCACTGAGTGTCTCAGTAGATTCACTGAGTATCTCAGTAGGTTTACTGAGTGTCTCAGTAGATTTACTGAGTGTCTCAGTAGGTTTACTGAGTGTGTCAGTAGATTAGTAGGCTTACAGAATTTATCCGTAAACTCAAAAATGATAACTGTATATGTTGAAATTAGGTGTAAAAAATAAATTAATAATGAAGAAAGCATTCTTTTTATCAGTCATCATTTCATTGTGTAATGGGGCTTTTGGACAGGAAATCAATAATAAACCTATTTCTAAAACCCCCAATGTCATTATCATACTAATGGATGATATGGGCTATGGAGATTTAGCTGTAACGGGGGCTTTAAACTTTCAAACACCTCATATTGATAAATTGGCAAATGAAGGGATGCGTTTCACGGATTTCTTGGTGGGACAACCTGTTTGTACTGCCTCTCGTTCTGCCTTGCTAACAGGTTGCTATCCTAATAGGATTGGAATGTATGGTGCAATAATGCCCCATTCGCCAATTGGATTAAATCCCGATGAATTCAATATGGCAAAGATGTTGAAGTCGAAAGGGTACAAAACCGCCATGATTGGAAAATGGCATTTAGGCGATGCAAAATCATTGATGCCCTTGCAACAAGGTTTTGATAGCTATTATGGTCTTCCTTATTCCAATGATATGTGGTTGGTGGGTTATGATGGAAAGATTCATCCTGAAGACCCAATTAAAGGGAAATATAAGGATTTGCCCTTGCCTTTAATTGAAGGAAATGAAACAGTTCAGGTACTGAAAAGTCTAAAAGACCAAGAACAATTAACAACCTTATATACCGAAAGAGCGGTTAAGTACATTGAACAATCTGATAATAAGCCTTTCTTTTTGTACTTAGCTCATTCTATGCCTCATGTGCCTTTAGCAGTGTCCGACAAGTTTAAGGGAAAAAGCAAACAAGGATTGTATGGAGATGTGATGATGGAAGTGGATTGGTCGATTGGCGAAATAATGAATGCCCTGAAAAAGAAAGGCATTGAAAAAAATACCCTTGTCATATTTACAAGCGACAATGGACCTTGGTTGAAATGGGGAAATCATGCTGGCTCGGGTGGTGGATTCAGGGAAGGCAAGATGACGGTATATGAAGGTGGTTCCCGTGTGCCTTGTATCATGCGTTGGAAAGGAACGATTCCCGATGGTGTAATTTGTAATCAGTTAACTTCCTCGATAGACATTTTCCCTACATTGGCAAATATTGTGGGGGCAAAACTACCCAAACATAAGATTGATGGAGTTGATATTATCAGTCTGTTAAGAGGGGATATGAATGCCTCACCTCGCAAATACTTCTATTATTTTTACAATAAGAATGACTTGAAGGCGGTAAGGCGTGATAATTGGAAATTGGTTTTGCCTTGTAAAAATCAATTGACTTATGATGAATTACCGAGAGGTAAAGATGCTTTTCCAGGTAAAACAACTGAAAAGGATATAACATTGGCACTATATGATTTGGCAAACGACGTGAGCGAAAAGTATGATGTGAAAGAACAATATCCTGAAATCGTGGAGGAATTGCAAAAGGTGGCTGAAACCGCCCGTACTGAATTTGGGGATGATTTGACAAACAGAAAAGGAAACGGAGATATTAGGCCTCCCGGTAAGGCAGAATGGAAGTAAGTTAGAGTTTACCACATAGGCACAGTAGGCACATAGTATTTATTATTAGTTTAAATAGAAAAACAGAAAGTAATGATTGTTTCCATAAAGTTGATACTATGTGTTCTTTAAGTGAAACGTCTTTTTCTATTTTTTCTATTGTGTCTTATGTGGCTATGTGGTAAAAAAACAAATAGTTTACAACAGCTATATTATTAATTAACAGTAAAACAAAAAAAATGAAAGTTTTCAGGAGTCCGCAGAACCCATTGATTCTGCCAGATGTAATTAAGCCATCAAGAGAAGATTTTGAAGTGCATTACACCATGAATTGCGGTGTAACCGAGTTTGAAGGAGATGTATTGTTGTTATTGCGTGTAGCAGAAACACCCATCAACAGAGACCCAAACATTGTAATGGCACCGTATTTTAGCGAAGCCACAGGAAAGGTTGAAGTAAAAACATTTGATGCACACGACCCAACTATTGATTTTAGCGACCCTCGTGTAATTGAACCTGCTGATAAAAGAGATAGAATCTTGACTACCATTTCTCATCTTCGTGTTGCAAGAAGTAAGGACGGAATCAACTTCGTAGTGGAGGAAAAACCTGCTATGTATCCTGCCAATAAATACGAAGAGTTTGGTATTGAAGACCCTCGTATCACTTTGATTGATGGAGTTTATTACATTAACTATAGCTGTTGTGCGAGTGTAGGGGTTACCACTTGTTTGGCTACTACTACCGATTTTAAAACCTTCGAAAGAAAGGGTGTCATCTTCACACCTGATAATAAGGATGTAGCCATTTTCCCTGAAAAGAGAAATGGTAAATACTTAGCCCTTTGTCGTCCTGCCTCTGCGGAGTATAAGAAGAGAGAAATCTGGATTTCTGAATCATCAAACCTTGTTGAGTGGGGTAACCACAAACAATTGGTTTCTGTAAATGAAACGGATTGGGATAATGGTCGCATCGGATGTAGTGCAGTTCCTTTCTTAACAGAAAAGGGATGGGTGGAAATCTATCATGCTGCTGATGCAAACGACAGGTATTGTTTAGGTGCTTTGTTATTGGATAAAGACCAACCAACAAAGGTAATTGGCAAATCATTCAAGCCAGTAATGGAGCCGTTGGCATCGTATGAGAAATGGGGTTTCTATGGACCAGTAATCTTTTTATGTGGCTGTTTAGTTGAAGGCGATACAGTTAAGTTATACTATGGTGCTGCCGATACTTCAGTCTGCTATGCAGAAGTTTCTTTAGAAGAAATATTTTCAGAGCTTACTTATTATTAATAAAGTAATTAACCACATAGGGCACAAAGAATGAAAACACAATGTGTACAAAGATTAAACTTGTGTTCTTTGTGTTTTCATTCCTAGTGTTCCTTGTGGTTTATTTCCTCCCATTTTGCCATAAAGAAATAACTACATAATGAATTTGTCATCAGAAATAAACCACTTTAAGTCTTTCCCTCGCAACATGCGTTACTTGTTGTTTGCAGGTATGTTATACGCATTTGTGTTGCCAGTTATCGAACTGTTTGTAGGGGCTTACATTGTTTCACCACCCGATCCTACTACCGCTTTGACTGCCTTAGAAAAGCACGAAAAAATTAATTTGTACCTCTACTATCAGTTCGCTTTGTACACGGGTATTCCGGTTTGTTTTATTATTAATGGGTATCTATTGCGTAAGATAAAAGTAACTTACCTATACTCATTGGGTTTGATGCTTAGTGGCGTTTCTATGACTTTTATGATGTCTTTAAAGCACTTGGATAATGCTGGGGTAATTGGAGCAGGCTTGATTATGGGTGCATCGTATGGTTTCTTCTGGGCAAACAGAGATTTTATGTCCTTGGGAGTAACTGATGATGAAACCAGAAATTATTACTTCAGTATAGATACCATTTTTTACACCCTCACGTGGATTATTGTTCCTGCTGCGGTTGGTTATTTCATCACTTTTGGCACGGATAGTCATTTATACACACAGAAGGGCGCATATATTGGGGTTACCATTGTCGTATTTATCATAACCACTTTAGCCGCAATCATCATTAACAAAGAGAAATTTAATAACCCCAAAAGCGAGCAACTGATTTTCTTTAAGTTCGATAAACTATGGAATAAAATGATTTTGTTCTCCATCACCAAAGGCGTAATGCAGGGTGCCATTATGATTTTCCCAATTCTACTCATCCTTTCTATCATTGGTGGAGTAAATATGTTGGGTATCATTGTTTCAGGTGGACAAATTTTATCAGCCATTATGCTATACTTGATTGGTCGTTATACCAAGCCAAAACATCGGATGATAGTTTACATAGTGGCTATTGCTTTCTTTGTTACAGCCATTGCCATTCATGGGGCATTGTATTCTGCTTTGGGCGTTATCATCTACAATATTCTTCAATTCATTGCCAAACCATTGCATGACGTTTCTTACTTCCCTACTGAGTTTAGGGTGATAGATATAGTAAGTAAAAAAGAAGGACGCAACGAGTTTGCTTATATCGTTAACCACGAGTTTACCTTATTTATTGGTCGTATCAGTGCAATCTTGATTGTACTTTTCTTGGCTTATAAAATCAATGCAGACTTTGCCTTGCGATTTGGTTTGTTCTTCATAGCAGGCATCATGTTACTATCTATTTTATTGGGTAAAAACATTGTGAAGGATTGCGAGAAGGCAGAAGCTATACATCAATAAACCTGAATTGACACTTTTATAATTTTCTAGTTTTACAAGGTGGATAATGAAGCTTACATTAAGATTTTTATTTTTATTACTGCTTTTTTCAGCAAATAATAGTTGGTCACAGGATAATAACGTAACCCAGAAATACTTCACTATTCCCATCGTAAAGCAAAAATCTTTTGTATCCTTAGTTCGATTAACAATAAATGCTACTAGTAAAGACTCGTTGAATAACTATCTACATCAACTTAAAGTAAGTACCAAAGGGTCAACCAATCCATCCGAAATTCTTAGCATAAAAGCTTATTGCAATACGGACAGTAATTATTTATCGGAAGAGAAAATGTTACAGGCAGCCTTCTTTTCATCCTCCACAAAATCCAATGCTGATACCTTACAATTAAATGGCAACCTAAGATTAAATCCCCACACTAATTTTATTTGGGTGGGTGTTGTGTTAAAGCCATCTGCGGAAATTGGCAATAAAATAGAACTCTCAGTTATCAATGCTGAAATAAACAATCATACTATTCTAGTACCTTTTCAAAAAATAATGCAACCATCCAGAATTGCGACGGCGGTTAGGATTTTTATGCAGGATAACGTACATACTTCCCGCATACCTGGAATTGCCACAGCTAAAAATGGTGATTTGCTGGCAACTTTTGATGCCCGATACAATGCTGGACGTGACTTGCAAGGAGACATCGACATTGCACTTTGCAGAAGTGTAGACAAAGGAAATACTTGGTTGCCACTGCAAAAAGTAATAGATATGGGTACTTGGGGTGGGCTGCCCGAAAAATTTAACGGGGTGTCAGATGCCGCTATTTTGGTTGACGATAAAACGGGTGTCATTTTTATTGCAGGGTTGTGGATGCATGGCCTACTAGACGATAATGGAAAGTGGATAGATGGACTAACTGATACCAGTAAGGTTTGGAATCATCAATGGAGAAATAAAGGGTCTCAACCGGGCTTAGAACCCAATCAAACTGCCCAGTTTCTTTTAGTAAAAAGTATAGATAATGGTAAAACTTGGAGCGCGCCAGTAAACATAACCAAGATGTGTAAAAAGGAAGAGTGGTGGCTTTATGCGCCTGCACCGGGGAGAGGTTTTACGTTGAATAATGGCATCTTGGTTTTTCCAACACAGGGGCGTGACAAAGAAGGCAAGCCTTTCTCTAATATCACTTACAGCAAGGATGGGGGTAAAACTTGGGAAACATCTGAACCTGCTTCAAACGATTCTACTAATGAATGTGCAGGAGTTCAGTTGTCTGATGGAACTATAATGCTAAATATGAGGACTATTGCTAACAAGGGACTTGTTGGTGTTGGCAATGGACGTACAGTAGTAACAACTGCCGATTTGGGTAAAACATGGAAGGTGCATCCTACTTCTCGTAGTGCCTTGCCTGAACCTGTTTGTATGGCAAGTTTGTATAAACACCAATACCTGAAAAATGGTAAAAAGCAGAGCGTTCTTCTTTTTGTAAACCCCAATTCAACATTTAGCCGTAACCACATTACACTAAAAGCAAGTTTTGACGATGGGAACACTTGGCCTGCTGATAAATATATTTTATTGGATGAGTTAGGCGGTGCTGGATATTCCTGTGTAACGTCTGTAGATAATGATACAATTGGGATTATTTACGAGGGGAGTCAGGCACAATTAATCTTGCAGAAAATAAATTTAAAACAAATAACAGAGTAATATGATAAAGAAAATTGAAGGCATTTTGGCCGCAACGTTTAGTACATACGATGAAAATGGGTCTCTTGACTTGAGTCTTGTTCCTAAAATAGTAGATAAGCTTGTAGAAGATGGGGTACAAGGAATTTATATTGGGGGAACAAACGGAGAGGGGTTAAGTCTTACCCTTGAAGAACGAATGGCAATTGCAGAAGCATACATAAAGGCAATTGATAAAAGAATCTTACTATTCGTACATGTAGGACATAGCTCAATAAAATCAGCTCAAATACTGGCAGCACACGCACAGAAAATAGGTGCTGATGCCATATCTGCTGTAGCGGCTTTTTATTTTAAGCCGTCATCTGCTGAAAATCTGGCAAATTGTATGGCGGAGATAGCATCAGCCGCGCCAGAAACCCCGTTTTATTATTATCACATGCCAGCGGTTACAGGTGTTACCATTAGTGTTTTGGAGTTTTTAAAGTTTGCAGAAACTAAAATACCTAGTCTGGTAGGGGTAAAATATACGGCTCATACGCTGCACGAATTCCAGAGCTGTTTGAATTATAAAAATGGAAAGTATGATATTCTTTACGGTTATGATGAATTGTTGCTTCCTGCATTAAGTATTGGTGCAAAAGGTGCGATAGGCAGTACCTACAGTTTTGCTGCCCCTATGTACTTAAAAGTAATCAAACTGTTTAAAGAAGGAAAACTAGCAGAAGCGGCAGCAATACATTATCAATGTGTGCAAATGATTGGCATATTAGGTAAGTTATCGCCTATACCAACGCAGAAACAAATATTAAAGTTACTTGGGTTGGATTTAGGTGGTTGTAGGTTGCCATTAATCAGTTTGACTGATGAACAAGCAAATGAAGTGAAAGAATACCTAGAAAGCGTTGACTTCTTTTCAAATTTAAAAAACGCTCAGCTTTCTAATCAATAACGAGTTAGTCAAGTTGGAATGAAAAGATTTGCTGTATCACTGATTTTAATATTTATTCAAACTTCTTGTATGTCGCAGGGGAAAAATATTTCTTTTGAATGGGGTTTATTAAACAATATTCCTGATAGCGTTGGGTTTGCAGGTTCTTTTGTGGGCGTTGCTAATGATGTGCTTGTTGTTGCAGGTGGCAGCAACTTTCCTGATGGGGGAGCTCCGTGGTTAGGTTCAAAAAAGGTTTGGTATAACAAGATATTCGTCTTGAAGTCACCTTCTTCAATCTGGGAAGAAGCAGGGACTTTGCCCCATTCAATAGGTTATGGAACGTCTGTATCAACTCCAAAAGGGTTGGTTATTATTGGGGGAAGTAATGAAACTGGACACTCTGCTGATGTTGTATTATTAAATTATAAAAGAGATAAAATACAGATAGACACCATGCCCTCATTGCCTTTTCCATTGGCTAACACCTGTGGGGGATTGGTAGGACAAACAATTTATGTGGCAGGTGGTATTTTGTCTCCAACTTCAAAAGAAACAGAAAACGTTTTTCTTTCCTTAGATTTAAATAAACTAGAAAAAGGATGGACTAGCTTACCTACTTGGCCAGGGGAATCAAGAATGCTAGCAGTTGCTGCGGCTTCAAAAAAGAACTTTTACTTATTCAGTGGGGCAAAACTTGAAAATGGGCATCGTCATTATTTAAAAGATGCGTATTCCTATAATGACAAAACTGGTTGGAAAAAACTAAAAGATCTTCCATCGGCCGTTGTTGCCGCGCCTTCGCCTGCATACACTTTAAATGATGGTATCTTTTTGTTTGGAGGTGATGACGGTTCTTTAGCAGACAGCAATTTAAAGGAGTTGCACCCAGGCTTTTCTAACAAAATACTTTGTTACAACGAAGTAGCTAATGAATGGGAGATTGCTGGTGAAATATTTACGGATAAGCATGGCGATAGCGTTAAAAAGCCTAACGAAAGTATATGGGCGCCGGTTACTACCGCATTGGCTTTGTGGCAGAATCGAATTATACTAGCAGGTGGTGAAGTTAGACCAGCTACAAGAACACCCCATGTCCTAAGTGCCACAATTAAACATTAAATCAATTGAAGTATGTTGAGTCAAAAGAAGTATTATAAATGGGTAGTAGTGGCACTTTTGTGGGGAGTAGCCCTATTGAATTATTTGGATAGGCAGATGCTATCCACTATGAAACCTTCTATCCAGCTTGATATTCCAGAGTTGCACAGTGCCGAAAACTTTGGGATATTAATGGCCATTTTTTTATGGATTTATGGATTGATGAGTCCCATTTCAGGAATTATTGCTGATAAATTGAATCGTAAATGGTTAATTGTCATCAGCCTGTTTGTATGGTCATTGGTTACTTATCTAATGGGTTTTACTTCTTCGTTTAATGAACTAAAATGGTTAAGGGGAATTATGGGGGTAAGCGAAGCGGTTTATATTCCTGCTGCGTTATCACTGATTGCCGATTTTCATAGTTCCACAACTAGATCTTTAGCGGTAGGAATACACATGACAGGCTTGTATTTAGGGCAGGCTTTAGGAGGATTCGGCGCAACGATTGCCAAACAATATTCTTGGCATTTTACCTTTCATTACTTTGGAATTGTAGGCATTGTTTACGCATTAGTCTTGATTATATTCTTACAGGAAAAGAGAGTGGTTGAGTCTTATGAGAAGTCGACGAGTGATAATGCAAATGTCTTTAGCGGTATTTTATTATTATTCAGGAATAAATCCTTTTGGATAATACTGTTATACTTTGCCATACCTAGTTTGCCAGGATGGGCAACCAAAAATTGGCTACCAACTTTATTCTCACAAAGTCTGAACATAGATATGTCAGTGGCTGGTCCACTTGCAACTGTTACCATTGCAGCCTCTTCATTTGTAGGTGTTATTTCAGGGGGTTTAATATCAGACAAATGGTTTCAAAAAAATAGTAAGGCAAGAATTTATACTAGTGCCTTCGGTGTTTTCTTAACAGTACCGGCAATTATTCTTTTGGGTTTTGGGCATACTACAATTGAATTAGTTCTCGCTGCTGTTTTATTTGGGGTTGGTTTTGGAATGTTTGATGCCAACAATATGCCAATTCTTTGTCAGTTTATTCCTGCAAAATATAAAGCTACTGCTTACGGATTAATGAATATGACAGGTGTTTTTTCAGGTGCCATCATAACGAGTCTCTTAGGGAAATCCACAGATTCAGGTCATTTAGGGAGAGACTTTTCATTTATGGCAGTTGTCGTTTTTCTAGTTCTAATACTACAGCTTAGGTTTTTAAAACCTAAAGTAGAAGGGTTGTAAAAATATATTTTATACTAAATGAATTGTTTTGAAAAAGTTTGTGGCAAGAGTCCATTAGAATCAAGTAAATCAATCATTTTAATCGTACTAATTATTTAATCATTGTTATAATTAATTCAAATGAAACAATCATTCTTTTTCGCATTAATAGTTTTCACATTAAGTGTACAAGCAAAGGTTACGCTGCACAAAGTTTTTAGTAGTAATATGGTGCTACAAAGAGAGGTAGCGATACCCATTTTTGGGTATGCCGACCCAACGGATAAAGTAGTGGTAACCTTTAATGGAATTACCGAAGCTGCCAAAATAGTTGATGGTAAATGGAAAGTACTCTTCCCTAAAATGAAGGCAGGTGGACCATTTACCATTAGGATAGAAGGAACTGATTCTATCCAATTGAATAATGTGATGATTGGAGATGTTTGGGTTTGCGGTGGACAATCAAATATGGAATTTGAGTTTAAAAGGTCTTCTCAATATGCCAATGATATTTTATCTGTACCGAATGCCAATCTTAGGTTGTTTATTGTTGATCATACCATCTCATCTAAACCAAAAACAGCCGTTGCATCCAAAAGCCAATGGCAAGTTGCAGATTCCAACACTACAAAATTTTTCTCAGCAGTGGCTTATTATTTTGGTACAAGGATCAATAAAGAAGAAAATGTACCAATTGGGTTGTTACAATCTTGTTGGGGTGGCAGCGCTGCTGAGCTTTGGACAGAAGAGAATGCCCTAAAACGTGGGGGTAAACTCAGCTTCATTTTTGAAATTTATGATTGGTGTAAAACAAACTATCCTAATAAAAAGATAGATGACGAAAAAAAAATTGCAGCATGGAATGAACTGCATAAAAACGACAACCCTAAACCCTACTTGCCTTGGAATTTGCAAGAACCTAAGCGTTATGATGGTAGTGGATTGGAAAATGATTTAGCTCGCCCTTCTTGTTTGTACAATGGAATGATTAGTCCAATTTCTCAATTTCCCGTTAAAGGAGTTATTTGGTATCAAGGTGAAGCGAATGCCATGGATTTTAAGATGGCATTGCTCTATAAAACTTTGTTTCCTACTATGATTAATTCTTGGAGAAGTGCATGGAAAAATGAATTCCCATTCTATTTTGTGCAATTAGCTGGTCATCATAATGCCGTTTATGTTCCTTCGGATCATCCTTGGGCTTATTTGAGAGAGTCTCAAACACAAACCCTTTCTATGAAAAATACGGGAATGGCTTCAGCAACGGATGTTGGAAAGGAATTTGACATTCACCCAACGGATAAAAAGACAGTAGGTGAAAGATTGGCCTTGCAAGCCTTAAATAAAACATACCACAAAGCAGTTGTTTGCGATGGACCTATGTATAAATCAATGAAAATAGAAGGCAACAAGGCAATCATCTCCTTCAATAATATTGGTTCAGGCTTAGAGGTAAAGTCTGTTTTATTAGATACGCACCAGATGTCTGCCGACAATTTAAAAGGCTTTGAAATATGCGGAGAGGATGGTGTTTTTGTATGGGCAGATGCAAAGATTGAGGATAATAAAGTGGAGGTTTCAACCCCAAAAGTTACAATGCCTGTTGCTGTACGCTATGCCTGGGCAGCTTTTCCTTTATGCAATTTGTATAATAAGGAGGGATTGCCGGCTGTTCCTTTCAGAACAGATGATTTTTTGCCTAAAGAGAAATAATCTAATCCTATAAAGGTTTCGAACCTTTATAGGATTTTGTGATATTACAATGTTCCATTGTTGGCTAAAAATATTCAGTTCTTTCTATCCGCCAAACGACCCACTAAGTGGAACGGTAGTTACTGATAAGGAGCCTGATGAAATATGGGGACTTGAAACTAAACAGGCAGAAAATGCGCAGGATTGGAAGTTGGTTCATGGAACAGTTAAATTTAATAGCATAAAATAATAAACAAATGAAGAATGTACTCAATTGGTCATTATCTGTAGCTGTAGCTGGCTTTTTGTTTGGCTTTGATACCGTTGTAATATCTGGAGCAAATTTGCCAATAAAGAATCTATGGCATACCACACCGTTGTTTCATGGAATATTCATTATGTCGATGGCATTGTGGGGAACGGTTTTGGGAGCTATGACAGGAGGTATTCCTTGTGATAAATGGGGTAGGAAGAATACCTTGATTTGGATTGGGATACTGTTTTTGGTATCTGCATTAGGTTCTGCTTTGGCGCCTAATCCTTATATATTTTCTTTTTTTAGGTTTATTGGCGGTATCGGAGTGGGGGTTTCTTCCGTGGCTGCACCAATTTATATATCCGAGATTTCAAGTGCTAAGAATCGGGGAAAATTGGGCGCACTCTTTCAATTCAATATTGTATTCGGGATACTGATTGCCTTCTTTTCTAATTATTTATTACAGGGTTTCGGAGGGGATAATGATTGGCGTTGGATGATGGGTATCGTTGCCCTGCCCGCTTTGATTTATAGTTTGGTTATATTGACAGTTCCTGAAAGCCCACGTTGGTTGATTCTGAATAAAAAGGATAATGAGACTGGATTGAAAGTATTAGAGATGATTTTTGATAAAAAAGAGGCTTTAAATGTTTTCGAGGAAATTAAAAAGGACGTCATCGTATCCACTCTCAAGGAAAATTTCTTTTCAAAAAAGTACAATCTTCCGTTAATATTGGCATTCTTGATTGCCTTCTTTAATCAGTTGTCGGGTATTAATTTCATCTTGTACTACGCGCCTGAAATTCTGCAAATGGCAGGATTGGGTTCAAAGGATTCATTGTTCAATTCCATTGCTATTGGTGCTATCAACCTTGTTTTTACAATGGCAGGTATGCGTTTGATTGATTTGTTAGGTCGAAAGCAATTAATGTTGATTGGGTCAGTTGGTTATATCATCAGTTTAGGTATGATTGCATTTGCTTTTCAAGCGCATTTGAGTTCGCTCGTATTACTAATTTCCATTTTGTTGTTTATCGCCTCTCACGCAATTGGTCAGGGTGCTGTTATTTGGGTATTTATTTCCGAGATATTTCCAAATAATGTGCGGGGTAGTGGTCAATCTTTTGGCACTTCTGTTCATTGGATATTTGCTGCATTGATAACGCTTATCGGTCCCGTGGTAATTGATATTTTCAAGGAAAACCCTTGGCCAATATTTGCCTTTTTTACGTTTATGATGGTATTACAATTGCTCTTCGTATTATTAATGATGCCCGAAACAAAGGGACTCTCTTTAGAGGAATTAGAACATAAAATGTTGAAGAATGGAAAATAATAAAAAGCTTTCTATTGCTTGTTTTGGGGAAGTGCTATTCGACATTTTTCCTACTCACTCGAAAATTGGTGGTGCACCACTGAATGTTGCTAACAGATTGGCATCGTTAGGGATAGATACTCATTTAATCAGTAGGATTGGTGACGATGTGTTGGGCAAAGAGATAATCAAATTTTTAGAAGTTGCTGGCATACCTACAGAAACTATTCAAGTTGATGAATTTTTTCCTACGGGTGCTGTAATTGTTGCTTTGAATAACAACGGCTCGGCTTCTTATACAATCAAATATCCTGTAGCCTGGGATAAGATTGAGCTGGCAAAATCTGTAGTAATGGTAATGGAAAAAGCAGATGCCTTGGTTTTTGGAAGTCTAGCCTGTAGGGATGCTATTTCTTATCATACATTGAAGGATTTGATAGAATTGGCGAAGTATAAAATCTTTGATGTCAATCTTCGAGCTCCATTTTATACCAAAGAATTGTTGCTTGATTTAATGGGAGTAGCCGATTTAATCAAATTCAATGAAGAAGAACTATTTGAAATTGCAGGGTTATTGGGCTGCCCATTGTTACCCTTACACAAACAAATTGCTTTTATTGCCGAAAAGACAAATACAAAGACTATTTGTGTAACAAGAGGTGGTGATGGTGCGGTCTTGTTGTTTGAAGACAATGTTTATACAAATGCAGGGTATAAGGTAAAAGTTGCGGATACAGTTGGTGCTGGAGATTCCTTTTTTGCAGGTTTAATCAGTAAGTTATTAATGGAGGAAGAACCACAACAATCACTTGATTTCGCTTGCGCAATGGGGGCATTGGTTGCATCGAAAGAAGGGGCTAATCCTACAATCTCTCTTGATGAAGTTGAAAGTGTAAGAAAGAGTATTTAATTGACACTAAGGAGATTAAGTTTAAACTGAGTATATGAATATTAAAAAGGTTAGGTGGTTTAAAAATGTAATTATTGGGATGGTGTTTCCAATATTATCAAATGCCCAAACAGATACTATCGCCATCCAAAATCAGCAATGGCAAACCTTTGATTCTTATAAGGATATTGGCTATAATCAAATATTACGTCCGCAGTTTCATTTCTCTTCTTTAAAGAATTGGATTAATGACCCCAATGGCATGGTGTATTATGATGGAGAGTATCACCTCTATTTTCAACACAATCCTACGGGTATCAAATGGGGAAATATGACGTGGGGGCATGCAGTCAGTACCGATATGATTCATTGGAAACAGTTGCCACACGCCATCCTTCCTTATGGAAAGAGTACCATATTTTCTGGTAGTGCAGTTGTGGATGAACATAATGTTTTGGGAAAACAGGTAGGCAAAAACAAGACGATTGCAGCCATTTATACGGCATGGGGAAATGGTCAGGCAGGCGCTTATAGTACAGATAAGGGGCGGACTTTTAATTTACTAAACAATGGAGGTCCGATTGTTAAAGAAACAGGCATCAACAAAGGAGAGCGTGACCCCTACATTTTTTGTCATGAGGAGAGCAAGAAATGGATAATGGTTTTATGGATAAAGCGAGCCGCAAAGGAAGGTTCTGATGAGGATAAAATGGGTAAGGTTCGTATCTACACCTCTGATAACTTGACTGAATGGACAATGGCAAGCGACTTTGATAGGGATTGGGTGTATGAGTGTATGAACTTGGTAGAGTTACCTGTTGATGGTAACGATAATAACAAGAAATGGGTGGTGTTTGATGCAGGATTCCATTATGAAATTGGCGACTTTGATGGAAAAACACTCACTACCGATAAGAAGACGTTGCAAGGTGATTTTGGTAAAGGCTTCTATGCCGCACAGACCTTTAATAATAGTCCGGATGGTAGAAGGGTATTAATAGGATGGTTGGCAAAGAGTAATGGTGCGGATGAAAAAGAAGGGATGCCTTCTAGTGGGCAGTTTTCCTTCCCTTCTAAATTGGATTTGCGGACTACAAAAGATGGGCTTAGACTCTATCGTTGGCCGATAAAGGAGATAGAAAGTCTATACTCAAAAACACATCAGTTTATGAACCTAAGCATTGAAAAGGCAACAGAAAAGTTAGCCTCTATAAAAGCAGAGCTGTTGGATTTATCAATAGAATTTGAATCCAAAGACTCTTTCAAATTAACAGTTAGGGGATTAGATATAACCTATGACCGTAGCACTGAAAGCTTTGAATTTGGCAAGTCGAGTATTCCAGCCTCAATCATTTATGGCAAAGTAAAACTCCGTGTATTGCTCGACCGTTCTTCTCTTGAATTATTTGTCAATGATGGGGCTAGTGTGGCAACCTTCTTTGCTATTCCAAAAACGGATAATCTAAGTGTTGCTGTAAGCGGTGGAGTGGATACAAAAATTAATTCAATGGTTATTCATAAATTAAAGTCAATTTGGAAATAGGTTTTTAAAACTAAAAAAGTATTTTATGGGGTTAACGCATCTATCGCTAAAGCTTAATTATTCAAATGCATTAGTAGTTACAGTTGCAATCTTTCTTGCCAATCAGTTTTCCATTCAAGCTCAAACTATAGAGAGCAATAAACCTAATATTATCATCATCAAGACGGACCAACATCGTTTTGATTTATTGGGTTGTATGGGCAATAAGGTGGTAAAGACACCCAATATTGATCGATTGGCTAGCAAGTCTTTTATTCTAACGAATGAATTTACTGTTACCCCCATCTGTACCCCTAGCAGAACAAGTTTTTTTACGGGTAAGTATGTAATTAGAACGGGCAATGTGATTAACAACGAACAATATCATTTACAACCTGATGATTGGAGTTTTATTGAACCGTTGAAAAAAGAAGGGTATGTAATTGGACTAGCAGGAAAGAATCATACTTTCTCCGAAGGATTCTTTAAAAAGTATTTTGATTATAGGGAAGAATCAACCCATTTTGGTAAAACCCACGGAGACATTACAGAAGAGGATGAAAAGGTGGTGGAGTATCTTACAAAAGATAGTCGCCCGGGGTATGAAAAGTCTAAGATGCGTTTAGAGGGTTTGGTAGATGGGCCGATGCCTTTTAAAAAAGAAGATTGCCCTGCTTATAGGATTGGTGATGATGGAGTGAGATTCATAAAAGAAAACAAAGACAAACCTTTCTTCTTGCATTTCTCTTTTGGCGACCCACATTGGCCGACTGTTGCCCCCGAGCCCTATTATTCCATGTACAATCCCGACAGTCTTGTGCTGCCAGAAGAGAATTTTGATTGGAAAGGTCATCCTTTTAAACATTATGTACAGTCGCAAGCCAATGGATACGACCATTACACACATCAGGAAAAGGCTAGGATTCTCGCCACCTATTATGCGCAGATAAGTTTTGTAGATGCTTCGATAGGTAGGTTGTTGGATACGCTTGAGGCATTAGGATTAATGAAAAACACGATTATCGTATTTACTTCAGACCATGGGGATTTTGGTGGCAACTATGGAATGGTAGCTAAAACAGGCGGCTTTCAGGAGTCGTTGATTCGAATTCCGGGTATTGTTTATTTGCCAAATCTTCAAGGAAATGGGAAAAAGGTAGATGCTCAGATTAGTAACATTGATGTGATGCCTACGGTGTTTGATTATTTGGGGAAGACCTATCCAAAAGAGGTACAAGGGAAATCTTTCTTAAAGGTATTAACCGGAGAGAAACAAACGCATCGGGATGTAATCTTTTCTGAAGTGGGTACCCTCGATGCGCCACCTCCACCTGTGCCAAGGGAGCAATACAAGCAATATGCGGCGGATAGGGCAAAGAAAGATGGTATGTTTTGGTTTATTGACTACACCACAAAAGGCCGAAGTGTGATGATAAGAAAAGGCGATTGGAAATATACCTACAACACAGGCGATTTGAGTGAGTTGTACAACTTTAAAAAAGACCCTCTAGAACTAAATAACCTAATAGACAACCCAAAATATGCAGCTATACAAAAGGAATTGAACAGTGAATTGATAGCGTGGTTATTGGTGGCACCAATAGAAAATATTAGGGAAAAGTAACTAGCTGGGTACATTATTAAATGTAATGATTGGGTAATAATGAATTGAAACCTTGTAGTAAATGATTTGCAATGAATGCTATCCAATGGTTCAGTTTATGTCCTACCAAACCAAGCAATTCCTCAACTGAAACATTCTTGTGGGGCTAACCCCATAAAGTATGGGGGCAGCCCCACAAGGTTTGGGGTTAACACCTTAAAGTTCGGTGTTAACCCCATAAAATATGGTGTTAACACCTCAAAGCATGGTGCTAGCACCATAAAGTATGGTGTCAGCCCCATAAAGTTTGGGGTCAAGCCCATAAAGTTTGGGGCTAATACCACAAAGTAAAATTGTTTGATACTCTGCCATCTCTTATTAAAAGATAAATCCTTGAAAGTGTTGATGGCAATAGATTGTATTGATTTTTAGTATAACTGAGTTTGGAATTTATCAAATCTAGTAAGTTCAGTTATAACCCTTGTTTTACACTGTAAGAATAGCCTGTAAGTAATTTGGGTTTAGTCCATCCCAAAATTTTTTTACGAGAAATAGGGGTATCATAAAATTTCTTCGTCTATATATTGTTTGGTTGTCTTTAGCTATGAATTAATGGTTGCTACGTATTGTTTTTGCGAAATGATTGTTATCAAACGTTGCTGCTATTCTTCACTGGTTAATTACATCCCAACAATAATTTTTTATTTTACTTAAATCGGTTTTCTATTTCAAAATTAAAAATGGTTATTATGAAAAAAGTATCTACCCAAAATGACAAGACAAGTGTAAAAAAGTACGTGCTAACCCTATTGGCTTTTAGCCTATTGGTAGGCTTTACCTATGCGCAAACAAGCTACACTTGGAAGGGTACAGGAAAAGGGGATTGGGCAAACAGCAAAAACTGGACTTCTAAACCGGCGGGCGGAACTTTTCCTGGTGATAATGGAAGTGTTACCGATACTGCTTATATTGACCAAGGAACCGCAGTAATAAGTGCTGGTAGTTATACTGTTGCGCAATTAACAATGTATGCGTATGGTACGCATTATGCCAATCTTATCATCGATGCTGGTGCAACATTAAACGTTGTGGGTGGCACTGCTTCACTTCCAGGTTTTCAATTATATCCTGCTGCAACTGCTGGTGATAGCATCATTAATAATGGAACGCTGGCTTTTACTGGTTCTTTTTCCTCAGCAATTGTGTTAGGGGGTAAGTCTGGTTCAAACCAAGTGTTTACCAATGCGGGGAACCTTCAAATAAATGCCGCTTGCGCTGGACCTGCATTCAATTTTAATTCTACGGGGGTTAATTATACCATTGATAATAGTGGTACAATGAACATTACTAATACGGGGAATTTACAAACCGCTATGTCGTCCAACAATGGCAATGCCGTTTTTACCAATACAGGGTCTATCAATCTCTCAGGCACAGGAAGAGTAGCTTTTGGTGGTACAACAGGCGTATTTAACAACAGCGGAAGTTTTACCACAGATATGGATTTTAACTGTAAAGGGACTTTCAACAACCTTGCAAATGGGGCACTAACCTTTACGGGTCTATCTACTGCAAGCACTTACAATGCGATGCAAGCCACTGTGGTGTTCAACAATCAAGGCGGCACCATCAATACTGCCCCCGGGTCTAAAAATGCCATTGGTTTGGGTGGTATCAATACTTTCACTGCTGGCACTATTGCTCCCGGAGGTTCAAACGGAATAGGGGTAACAACCATTTCTGCTGTTTCCCCAGTTACTTCCCCTGTGGCATTAAATGATACCATAAGTGTACAAGTAAATGGAGATAAATTAGCTGGAACTGACTACGATAAGGTTTCTGGTACTGGCGGCTTATCATTCGACATCAGTGGGGCAACCTTGGATGTGACAGGTATTTTTACCCCAACCAAAAAAGCGGATACCATTGTCATACTTGCCCCGGGTGGTGGCACTACACAAGGTACTATTAATGGCACGTTTGCTTCTGTTATTGGGCTTACTCCAGGTTGGGCTGTTTATTATGCCTCAACTGGTGTTAAGCTTGTTTACAATGCAGCACTACCCGTTAAATTCATCAATTTCAATGCAACTTCTTCAAATGGGATGAATAGTTTGGTATGGCAAACTGCTAACGAAACTAACAATAAAGGTTTTTATATACAACGCCAAACTAGCAATGGGGGTTGGAACAACCTTGGTTTTGTTGCTGCAAAAGGCACTTCATCAACTTATAGTTTTGAGGATAATGCACCATTGGCTACTAGTTACTATCGCCTGCAACAAGTTGATAAGGATGGCGAAGAAAGCTTTTCGCAAGTTGTTTGTGTGAACAATAGCAAGAACTATAAACTGACTATTGCACCTAATCCAACGACAGATAAGGTTAAAATTGCTTTGCCAGTAAATGAAGGTGGTTTAAACAACGCAATAATAAATGTTTATGATTTTTCGGGTAAGCAAGTGCTTTCCAAAGTGGCAGCAAGCAACATAATTGAGGTTGATTTTTCTACTTTGGCTAAAGGAACCTACATAGTCAAAGTAGCTGACAAAAATAAAATTTATAGCGAAAAAGTAGTACGCCAATAATTGAATAGAGAGAAGGGCGTGAAATTAGGTTTGTCAACTTTTAAAGAGTTGACAAGCCTTTTGCATAGCAGATAAAACTGCTTTTCAGAAGATAGTGTAAAGATTGTTATAATTTTTTTTCTTTTAAATAGGGGTAGCTCTAAAATATCTCGTCATAAATAATTAAGAAGTTATTGCTTGCTATGAATGATTGTTTGCTAAATATGGATTTTGACAAAAGCGATTGTTTTTTCACTATGGTACCTAAGGTTGCCACCCTTCTACACGAATTTATTTTATTTCAAAAATAATTTTTATCAATACTTAAAAACGGTTCTTATATAATTTAAAAATGGTCATTATGAAAAAATGGTTATTAAGCTCAATCTTCAAATTCAATTTGAGAAAGCAATTTGTAATGCTGCTAACGCTTATGTTGGTGGCTGCTTGTAGTTATGCTCAAACAGCTTCCACCTCTGGTGATTGGACAACAGCAGGTACATGGACAGGTGGTACTCCTGCAACAAGTGGTACAACCGGTTCTCCTGTGGCTGTCACTATTAATCCGGGGGTAACCCTTACGGTTAGTACTGCCATAACTGGGTATTATGCAATTACTAACAACGGGGGTACATTGAAGCTGAGTACATCATCAAGTTCGCTTTATCTCACTACCTTGACTGCTGGCACAGGTTCGCCTGCCCTGACTTTTACAAGTTCAGGAACGCTTTATATTGCAGGTACGGGTGCTACAGCTTTTTCACCTGGTACATTTACCCCAGGTACGGGCAACATTAATTACAATAATTCCACTGGTGGTCAAACCATTGTTGGTACTACATATAATGGTTTAATTTTAAGTAATACAAGTGGTACACAAACGGCGGGGGGAAATATTATAACTACAGGTACTTTACAACTAGTAAACGCAGCGGGAGGTTTTGACCTTTCTACCAACAACTATAGTTTAACCCTTGGCGGAACTTTTCAAATTCCTGCAAGTCCTACTTTTAATGGACGAAGTAGTACAGTTACCTTAAATAAGGCTGGGTCACAGTCTATATCAAATAGTGGAATGACTATCTATAATCTGAAAGTGACTAGCAATTCTACGACAACTGTATATGGAATTACAATCACAAATAACATTACAGTAGATCCTGGCAGTACTTTAATATTTGGTGGTAACCTTGCAAATAATAGTGTAACTGCTACCATCAACGGCAAATTGCAATTAAACTTTTCAGGTGTTTGGGGTACCAATGCTGCCCCTGTGTATGGTTCATCATCCACCCTTATTTATAATACTGCGGGAACATCCATATCTGCTCCTGGTAATGAATGGACTGCTACCACTTCGGGAACAATTGGTACAACTCCTGGTTATCCAAATAATGTAACCATACAATCTTCCAATACTACCATGTCAACCCTTGGGTTAACTAATAATCGAGCATTGAATGGTACTTTGACAACAACACAGTATGGCACATTCGCTCCATCAAGTAAAACTGTTTATGTTGGTGGGGGTTTGACAAACTATGCAGTAGCAAACTTCACTTATGCTACTAGTACGGTTATTTTTAATGGTGGTGGTGCAGCAACTCTCACTGGAGCCACTACTTTTTATACTTTACAAACCAGTACTGCTAATACAGCCCTAACATTGAGTAGCCCAATTACGGTTAATGCTACACTTTCGATTGCTGCAAACACATCAATTGCAGATGGTGGCAATGCTATTAGTGTTGGGGGAAGTATTGCTGGTGCGGGTACAGAATCTGGCACAGGTGGCGTGACAATGTCTGGAGCAAGTACTACCGTTTCTGGAAGTGTGGCATTTAATAATTTGTCTATTACTGCTAATGGAACTGTTACTGTAACAACGGCTAATATCTCCATTGGGGGTACACTTTCTGTTGGCTCTAGTTCTACCTTTAGTTTAAGCACTTTCGACCTTAGCAGTGTTGGCACTGTCAATAACAGTGGTATTATCACTACTGCAAGTGTATCTGGAATGCCTCTACCTGTCAAAACATTTAATGGGACGGTAAACTACAATGCTGTTAATGGCGGTCAAACAATAGTAGGGACTACTTATGGTGCTTTAACCCTTAGCAACACAAGCGGTGGTACACAAACGGCGGGTGGTAATATCATAACTACTGGTACTTTAACTTTATCAAACGCTTCATGTGGTTTCGACCTTTCTGGTAATAATTATAGTTTAACGATTGGTGGTAACTTTAGTATTCCTGCTACCAATGCCTTTAATGGACAAAGTAGCTTAATTACATTTAATGGTGGAGTAGCACAATCTGTAACAAATGGAGGATTGACTATCTATAGTTTAAAAGTAAGTAGTAATTCTACCTTAACGCTCAATGCGATTACCATAACATCTTCTATAACGGTGGATCCGGGAAGTACATTGGCATTGAATGGCGTCCTAGCCACTAATAGTGTGGCTACTACCATCAACGGGAAATTACAATTAAATTTTGCTGGGGTTTATGGCACTAATACAGCACCTGTGTATGGTTCGTCATCCACCCTTGTTTATAACACTGCGGGGACATCCATTGCTGCGCCGGGCAATGAATGGACTGCCGCCACTTCAGGAACAATCGGCACCACAGTTGGTTATCCAAATAATGTAACCATACAATCGTCCAACACTACCATGTCAACCCTTAACTTAACAAATAATAGGGCTTTAAACGGTACTTTGACAACAACACAGTATGGCACATTCGCACCAGGCAGTAAAACAGTTTATGTTGGTGGAGGGTTGAACAACTATGCAACTGCAAACTTTACTTATGGTACTAGTACAATTGTTGTTTTTAATGGTGGTTCACAAGCCACAGTAACTGGTGCTACTACTTTCAATAATCTTACCATCAATAGTTCAGCAGGTGTTCTATTAAATAATAATATTACCGTAAGTGGTTCGCTTGCTCTAACATCGGGGTTGTTGACTACAAACAGTAATAGTGTTACTGTTGCTGCAAGTGGCTTGCCTGCAAGCCCTACAAGTTCTAGTTACATTGTAACAGGTAGCTCAGGTTCATTAATTGCTACCAGTGTTCCTGTAACAAGTACCATTTTCCCATTAGGTACTGCTTCAAGCTATGCCCCTTTAACCTTTAATGGGGGTACTGCAGGGGCAACCATAACTACTGGAGTAGTTGGTTCTTTTACCAATACTCCTTCCAACATTAATGGGCTAGTAAAACTGCAATGGTCTATCTTGGCTAATAGCAGTACATCGCCAAACGTTACCTTCCAATATAACAATGGAGACAAAGGTTCTTCTTATACAGGTACTAGCTTGGTGTTGGGTACTTATTCAAACGGTGGATATGGAGAAAACGGTAGCATATTGGGGGCTGTATCTGGCAGTAATCCATATACTGTTGCTACTACTTCAGGAATTTCGTTACCTACAAGCACTGCCATTTTATATGGCATTGGTAACAGTGGGGCGTTTGGTAATGCTGCTACCATCACTTTCAATGTAAACAGTACCAATACAGCTTTAAGTACGGCTTCTCCAATAACACTTTCAGCAAGTTCAGCAAATAGTGCTTCCTTTACTTTTTCTAGTAGCAACACTTCGGTTGCTACCATTTCAGGAAGTACTTTAACCATAACTGGGCCTGGTACTACTACGATAACTGCTAACCAAGCAGCTAATGGAGGTTTTGGTGCAGGGTCTGCTTCGGTTACTTTTACAGTATTTGGTGTTTATACTTGGACAGGAGCAACAAGCACAGATTATACGGGTTCTACCAACTGGTCACCAAATCGTACAACACCTGCCACATCGGACATCTTACAGTTTACTAGCAGTGCAACCGTTACAAATGTGCAAGCTTCGGTAGCAAGTATTGGTAGGTTAGTTTTATCCAATAATGCAACTGTAAGTATGCAACCAAAACCGGCTACTGCCGTTTCTTTATTGGTGGGTTATCAACATACAAACGGCGTGGATGACATCAGTATCCCAGCAGGATGTACACTAACACTTGCCACTAACAGCGATGGGGTGTCAACCACAGCTTTGACCCTCGGATTGGCGAATGTATCTGGGGTTACCTCAAACATTGCGGGTACACTTACAATATTACCTAACTGTACCACTACTGCCGCAGCAGTAAGTGCTACTTCATGGTCGTCTGCTGCTACATATACATACAACCAATATGTGACCAATAACAATTTCTTATATAGGGTAACAGTTGTTGGTGGAGGAAATGCTGGCACTACTGCACCATCAGGCAACTTCTCTAATACCAATATTGGATCTAGTGGTTATACATTCACTTATGTGGGTACTATGACCAATTTTACTGGTCTTACTACTGTTTATGATACTGCTTGCAACAATGCATATAGTGCCCAATATGGTACTACAACTATAAGTGGTACACTCAACTATGGCGGTAGTTTATCTAATTTAAGCAGTACAGGTACTATTTCATTTACTACTGCGGCTACTATCTATCTATTCAACAACAGCCAAAGTTTCCCATCCAATGGTTCAAGCCTAACCTACAATAGCGTGAATGTTCAGATTAATAATTATGTTAGTACCGCAGGTGCTTTTGTAATCAACTATTTGCCTAACTCAGTAGGTACGTTGACTATCAATGACGCATCTATAACCGGAGGCACTTTTACAATTATCTCTGTCTTCCAACAAGTAAGTTCATACGCTAATAACACTTCCCAAACCGCTACAATCAATAATCTGACTGTACAGGCGGGTAATGTAGCTTTTGGTAGAAATTCAATCTCAAGTTCAAATAATATTTCTACACTTACTATAGGTTCAGGTGGTATCAATGTTTCGGGAGGAACCTTAGCAGTGGCTTATGGTCAGGCGGCAAGTGCAAGTTCTACCATTTCGGTAAATGGTCCTATAAACATTACTGGAGGTACACTGAATTACTTTAATAGCGTTGCCAATGCACAGACTGCTTCAATGACTGCAAATAGCTATTCACAAAGTTCAGGTACTTTGAATTTGAATACAATTCCTGCAGGAACGGCAAGTACTGGTACATTAAGCATTTCTGGAAGTTTTTCATTTACTGGTGGTACAATAACTCAATCGGTAAATAATGCCAACAACATTGCCAACTTGGTAATTGCAGGAACTTCTGGAAATCAGAATTTTACTGGCGGCGGTACATTCTCTAACGTAAACATTCAAATTAATAATGCATCAACCGCACCAAACAATACGGTTACCCTACAAAGCGCAGTAACCATCCCAAGTACTTGTACACTTCAATTAACTGCCGGGGTACTTACATTGGGTAATAATAATCTTCAAATTGCAAATGTTACAACTGCAATTGTTGGTTCAACCGCTTCTGGTGGCTCAACATTAGGGTTAAGTGCAGCATATAGTGCTAGTAATTATATTGATGCGAGCAGTACAGGTGTCTTTAAAATGTCTGGTGTACCAGCTACTGCCACTACGTTCCCTTTAGGGGCAACCTATTCAGGAACACAATATTATTTGCCATTAGTAATTACCTCTGCAACTGGCACACCAACTTTAACGGTAGGATGTGCAACAGCATTTAGCCCTTCTGTTACCCAATCCAATAATGTTGTCAATGCACAATGGTCTATTTTGTCAAGTGCCTCAACTACTGCAACTGTTAAATTCCAATACAACACAGCAAATAAAGGTTCTGGCTATACAGGCACTAGTCCTGTTTTGGGTATTTATGCAAGCGGTAGTTATGCCGAGAGTGCCATATTAGGTTCAGTAGCTGGCTCTAACCCATATACAGTTACTACATCTTCTACCATTTCTATACCTACTGGTACTGCTAGTTTATACGGCATTGGTAATGTTGGGTCATTTGTTAATGCCGCTGCTATTACTTTTAGTATAAACAGTACCAACACCGTTTTAAGCACAGCATCACCTATCACACTTTCTGCTAGCTCTAGCAATGCTGGAGGGGCTTACACCTATTCAAGTAGCAATACATCAGTGGCTACTATTAGTGGAAATACATTAACTATTGTAGGTACAGGTACTTCTACCATCACTGTTAACCAAGCGGCAAGTGGTATTTATTCAAATGGAACTACTAATGTAACATTAACAGTGATACCTGTTTATACTTGGACTGGGGCTACATCTACCGATTACCAAGTTTCTACTAACTGGAGTCCTAACAGAACTGCTGGAACTTCAGATGTTCTTTTATTTAATAGTAATGCTACTGTTACAAATGTGAATGGTCAGACTATTGCTAGGTTGGTATTGTCAAATAATGCCCAAGTAAGTTTGCAAGAAACTAGTGGTTCAAGTGCTACTTTGACTGTGGGCAATACGAATGTTCACGGCGCAGGATTAGGTGATGAGATAAGTATTCCTTCTGGCTGTACACTTACCCTGGCACAAAATGCATCTGGGGGTTCGGAAATAATTACTGTACAATTAAATAGTGCAGTTTCAGGCGTAACGGCAGGTATTTATGGTACATTAACCATTGCTCAAAACACATCGAGTACTTATGCTAATGTATATAATGCCGCAAATGGTGTGACTACAGTTTATGGTACAGGTATTATTAACTATGCAGGTTCTGTTGGAAGCAGTACTGCAACTAGTTTGGTATTCAAAAATGGTTCTACCATTATCAACCAACGTGCTGATGCAAATTTTGGTTTTTCTAGCTCTTATGGAACTACAGCCACAGATCGTGTTAATGTAACATTCTCTAGTAATTGTGGAACAAGTGGAACAGGTCAAATCCCAATTGGTAATTTGCCTGCTTATATTGGAACATTAACAGTTAATGCAACAGGTGCAACAGGAACTATGAATGTGAGGGGTGTTTCTGGTGGTAGTGGTACAACACAAACGGTAGATATTACTACCCTAACAGTTTCCTCTACTGGTACAGGTAGTTTTGGATTTGGACAAAACTCCACAGGTATTTCTACTGTGAATGTGGGTACTGGCGGTATCACTGTTTCGGGTGGTAGTTTAAATCTTGCTTATAATATTGGGCAAACTATAACTGTGAATGGAGACCTAAACATATCTAATTCAGGTATTGTTTCTTTATGTGGTTCTGGTTCAAATACCACATACACTGGAAGTTTGACTGTAAACAACTTTACACTTACTGGTACAAGTACGTTTAAACTAAATGCAAATGGAGGTTCTGCTTCTTTGCAAGCTAATTTCCCTACTACTATTTTAACTGTTAATGGTAATTTCTCTGTAGCTGCTGCTTCTTCTTTCTTTAATCAGGTTTCCGCTGCGCCAAACTCCATTGTAATGAATGGAAGTACTCCACAAACAATTACAGCAAGTGGAATATTTACCAATGTGGATGCAATGCAATTGGAAATTAATAATACTGCTACAAGTACTGTTACTTTAAGCAGTGCAATGCCAACAATTGGTACCTTAAAGCTCACCAAAGGTCAATTGATACTAGGTAGCAATAGCTTAACTACGGCAGCAATAAGTGGTGGTTCTAGTTCTTCTTATGTAAATGCAAGTGGCACAGGTAGATTAACATTATTGTCTGTACCTACTTCAGCAACTACTTTCCCTGTTGGTACTGCTACAAGTTATGCCCCTGTTACATTTACAGGTGGTACTGCGGGTGCGGATATTTCTATGGGTGTAAAAAATACATTCACTCATACACCAAATGTGCCAAACAATGTGGTAAACCTAGAGTGGGCAATGCTAGTAGGTAATAGTATCAGTACTACCCCTACTGTCAAGTTCCAATACAATGCAACCACAGACCCTGCAGGTGGATATGTTTCAGCAGGTGCTAAATTGGGCACTTATGAAGCAGGTTCTTATTCTGAGTCTGTTTCAGCAGTAACTATTGATGCAACTACGCCAACTGCTACTACTGCAACCATTGCGTTTAGCAACGATTTATCTACCTCAACAGAGGATTATTATGGTATTGGTAACCCTAATTCCTTTGCGGTTTCTGGTTTGCCAAGTGCACCAACTATTGGTACTGCTACCATCAGTGGTTCTAGTGTTTCTGTAAGCTTCACGCCTCCTGCTGATGCAGTTGCAACTGGTGTTACTGGTTATTTGGTTACTTCTAGTCCTGGTGGAATTACTGCAACAGGTACAAGTAGCCCTATCTCTATTTCTGGCTTAGGTGGTGGTACGAGCTATACATTCACTGTTAAATCTGTAAATGCTTTTGGAAATAGCCCTGCAAGTACTGCTACAAATAGTGTTACAACGCCTGTATATACCTATACTTGGACAGGTGCTACAAATAGCAATTATCAAACTGCTACCAACTGGTCTCCAAACAGAACCACACCTACTACTTCAGACAAAATACAATTTAGCAGCAGTACTACAGTCATCAATGTGCCTACACAAACTATCGGTAGATTGGCATTGTCAAACAATGCTTCTGTTAGTTTGCAACCACCAAGTGGCACTAGTGCAACATTATCTGTAGGTAATACCACTGCACACATTAATGGTGTTGATGATATTAATGTGCCAACAGGTTGTACCTTAACGATGGCTGCGAATGCTTCAGGTGGTGCTGAATTTTTAACTTTACAATTAGCTAGTGCTGTTACTGGTGTAACTGCAAACATTGCAGGTACCTTAACTATTGCACAAAACACCTCAAGTACTTATGCAAATACATATAATGCGGCAAATGGGGTAACCACCATTTCTGGAACGGTGAATTATGCAGGAGGTTTTAGTAATATTAGTTCTACCAGTTTATTATTTATTTCAAATTCTACCTTCAATAACCAACGTGGTGATGCTACATTCCCACCTGCATTCTCAGGTACCTATACTCGTGTAAATGTGAGCATCACAGGTGCTACAAGCACAGTCCAAGTTCCAGTAAGTAATTTCCCGGCTTCGGTTAATACTTTAACTATTAATGATGCGGGTATTACTGGGTCAGGCGTGTTATTGATAAGATCTATTGCGGGTGGTGGTTCTGGTACTAATCAGGTGGCAGACATTACTAACCTAACCGTAACAAATGGTATAGTAGGTTTTGGTACCAATGCAACAGCAATAGCCACTGTTACAATTGGAAGTGGCGGTATTAATGTTTCTGGTGGTAAATTGTTATTAGCTTATAATAACGCACAAACTATTACAGTAACAGGTGGTATTAGCCTGTCAGGTGCAGGTGTCATTTATATGTGTAGTGCAGGTGGTTCTGCTTTTGCAGCATCCCTTACAACTACCAACTTTACACAGACAGGTTCAAGTGCCTTCTACGTAAATGGCTACTTTGGTTCAGCACCATTGCCAACTGCTACTATGAATGTAACGGGCAACTTCTCTGTAGGTTCAGGATGCTTATTCAGTCAGGCAACAGGGGTTACAGGTACTTTGGCATTCAACAGTACTAATGCTGCTCAAACGATCAGTAGTACAGGTACTATTTCTAATATCAGTACGGTACAAATTAACAATACAAATACTGCTCCTAACAACACAGTCACTTTAAATAGTGTCTTAACCATTCCTAATGCCCTTACTCTAACAAATGGTACTGTTGTTTTGGGAAGCAACAACTTAACCGTAAAGGGGACTTTAACTAACAATACTTCTATAACTGGTACAGGTATTGTAAATCTTAATAGTGGTACAACACAATCGATTGCTGGAACAGGAGGAACTATTTGCAATTTAACGCTTAGTACTTCGGGGACAGCAGTTACCATTTCTGGCACACAAAATATCACGGGTATATTGAAAGTTAATACAGGAACAACGCTTAATACCGGTGGTTTACTTACCTTAAAATCTACTTCTATTGCTAATAGTGCAGTTGTAGACCAAGTTGGTGGCTCCATCAGCGGCAACGTGACCGTAGAGCGTTACATCCCAGCGGGCTACCGTTCATTCCGTGACTTGGGTGCAGCAGGCGTTTATGCCTCTGGCAATACGTTGTACAACACATGGCAAGAGAGTGGTAGCTACACTCACAGCGGATACGGCTTGTTCATAACCGGTGCTACCTCTACTGCCGGGACTTCGTACAGTTCCAACCATTTGGACAATGGCACCGGCGGCACCTACTTGGACTATAGCAGGAACTCCTATCCGTCTGCTTCTTATTGGAATACAGCCACACAGTCTTGGACTACTGTCACCAATACTAACACCACTTCGTTGAACCCTTACCAAAGCTATAGGATATTGGTTAGGGGCGACAGGGGCTTCGACTTGTACAACACACCAATACTCAACTATCCAAATGGTCAGAGGATGTACGATTCAACTGCTTTGCGTACCACAGGTAGCTTGATTTATGGCAATGTCACTTATAGCACATCCGGTGTGACCAACAGTGTTACTGGTTCTGCCTACACTTCAAGTGCCTATGGCTTGAGCAGTGCGGCATTTGGTTACAGCTACATCGCCAACCCTTACGACTGCCCGATAGACTTCCATAATATCTATAATAGTGGTCGTATT
>Ga0164296_1000732_pt1 | contig 37925 bp, 41 predicted proteins | sample GEODES057metaG_FD_113533 | JGI IMG/M metagenome (GOLD analysis project Ga0164296, IMG submission 113533) | Dystrophic lake water microbial communities from Trout Bog Lake, Wisconsin, USA - GEODES057 metaG | ecosystem: Environmental > Aquatic > Freshwater > Lake | place: USA: Trout Bog Lake...
ATCAAAGTAGCGGGCTGCCTGAATCCGAGTCTCCTCAGAATGGCCAATTCGTCTATCCATAAAAAGAACCCCTTCAGTTAGGACTCTTTATTTCGAGTCCAACTTCCGGGGTTCAGTTCAAATAGGTACGGGGGATTTTCTTATGAACTTTGGGATTAACCCATGGCCTCGCCAGCAGCTTCTTTCATTGCTGCTGCGTGCTCCGCACTGCTCTTCAGTGGCTTTGCCTTAAGGGCAAGGGCAACAAGAAATCCGAGGGCGGTAACAGGAGCTGCTGAAATAAAGACAATGTGAAACGCCTCCACGTAACTATGGAGAATTGTCTTCTGCAAAACCGGGGTAAATGTCTTGATAACTGCAGGATTGTTTTTCAGAGCTGCAAGAGACTGTGGTGTCGCTCCAGCGAGTGCAGTTGGATTGGATTTTCCAAGAGTTGAAACGTTACTCGTGATGTAGCCAGTCAATTTACTTGCATAAATTGAACCGAAAATTGCAACTCCGAGGGTACCGCCGATTGAACGCCAGAAGGTATTGAGGCTGGTTCCAACTCCCATATCCTTAATATCTAAGGAATTCTGCAGCGCAATAACTACGTTCTGCAATGAGAGACCGAGTCCAGCACCCAACAGGAATTCTAGAATTCCAATGAGATAGAACTTTGTGGTTTCGTTGAGTACAACCAAGCCAAAGAGAGCACCTGTCATCAAGATCATTCCAACTACTGGGAATGCCTTGTACTTGCCGTGCTTTGTTATCCACTTACCAGAGGAAATCGATGCCGAAATAATTCCGAACATCAACGGCAGGAGCTTTAAACCAGAAAGCGTCGCGGAGTTGTGCTTCACGAGCTGGAAGTAAAGAGGCAAGAGAACGATTGCTCCAAACATCGCTGCACCTACGAGGAATGCAAGAAGTGAGGTGATGTTGAAAGTATGGTTCTTAAAGAGGCGAAGCGGCAAGATCGGTTCAGCCGCTTTTGCTTGGTTGAAGAGGAAGATAGCAAAGAGCACGATACCGGCTGCGATCCAGAGCAGAGTCTTTGTAGTGAGCCATCCATTTTCAGGTGCATATACTGAAATACCGAGTAGCAGGGCACAGACGCCAAGGATCAAAATCAAAGCACCGAGGTAATCAACTTTGTGCTCGCGATGGATTTTAGGGATATGCAGTACGGCAGAGGTGATGATCAAGGCGATGATTCCGAGTGGAAGGTTGATGTAGAAAATCCAACGCCATCCGGTTACGCCTAGAACTTTAGCGTGGTCAGAGAAGAAGCCACCAAGTAGTGGTCCAGCAACGGTTGCCAAGCCCCATACGGCTCCAAAATATCCTTGATAGCGACCACGTTCGCGAGGTGAAACAACGTCACCGATGATGACGAATGTGAGCGACATCAATCCTCCGGCTCCAAGGCCTTGCAAGGCACGGAATCCGATGAGCTGGGTCATGTTTGTTGCTGCGCCAGATGCGAATGAGCCAATCAGGAATGTGACAATCGCAAATTGGAATACCTGGCGTCGACCATAGAGGTCGGAGACTTTTCCATAAAGTGGTGTTGAGGCTGTTGAGGTCAGCAAATAGGCGGTGACTACCCATGTGTAGTGGTTGAGTCCGCCGAGGTCCACTGTAATTGTCTTGAGTGCAGTGGATACGATCGACTGATCCAGGGCTGCAAGGAGCAGTCCAGTCATCAAGCCAAACATGACGGTCAAAATCTGCTTATGCGTCATTGCAGCATGTTCTTTAGTTTTTTCAGACATCTCTTCCCTATCGATTGAGTCTTGATCTTTTGAATCTCTGGACTTAAGAATAATTGCGTTAAGAATTTATTGAAGTTTCAAGCAAATCTTATCCTTGTCTGTCGAACTCTGCAGGTTACGCTACAGATATGAAGAGCGTTATCGCAGAAAATCTGGTTAAGACCTATCGCAAAGGCGCGGTTCGCGCCCTGAATGATTTGAGCCTGGATGTCGAAGAAGGGACCGTTTTGGGCGTTTTAGGTCCAAACGGCGCCGGAAAGACGACAACCGTTCGGGTTCTTTCCACGCTGTTGCAGCCCGATTCCGGCCATGCCGTAGTCGGCGGGGTGGATGTCATCAAGAATCCAAAGGCGGTTCGCCAGATTATTGGCCTTTCGGGGCAATATGCCGCGGTCGATGAGACCCTCACAGGGTGGGATAACCTGGTGATGTTTGGGCAGCTCTACCACCTTTCTGCCTCCCAAGCCCGGGTTCGAGCCCAGGAGCTCCTCGAGCAATTCTCGCTCGCCGCGGATGGACACCGACCGATAAAGACATTTTCAGGTGGAATGCGCCGCCGGTTAGATTTGGCTGCTTCGTTGATTATTCGCCCAAAGGTGCTCTTTCTCGACGAGCCGACAACTGGCCTTGATCCGCGTGGACGCATGGAGATGTGGGGAGTCATCGAACGGCTAGTGCGCGAAGGCGTGACGCTGCTGCTCACAACCCAGTATCTGGAGGAAGCCGATCAGCTGGCCGACGATATCGTTGTCATCGACCAGGGCAAGGTCATCGCCCGTGGCTCCTCAGATAGTTTGAAAGACCAAGTCGGAGGCGAGCGCATCGAAATCGTCGTCTCCGAAGAGAATCTCCTGCCAGCCCAAGAAATAGTCGAACGAATCGCCAATTCGAAGGCGACGGTCGATCGCGGCCTGCGAAGGATTTCCGCTCCGGTTCTAGATGGCACCGCCAGTTTGATCTCGGTGATTCGAGGATTTGATGAAGCAAAGATTCATGCGTTGGACTTAGCCCTGAAGCGACCATCATTGGATGACGTTTTCCTCTCGCTGACAGGGCACATGGCAGAAGATGAGAGTTCGGATGGGCTAGCAGATCTGGCTTCCAAAAAAGGAAAGAAGAGAGGTTCCAAGCGATGAACGGAATCCAAGATGCGCTTGTCATCACAAAGCGCCAACTATTGCAATTGACTAGGGTCCCGGAAGTTTTGATTTTCAACACCATCCAACCGGTGATGTTCGTACTGCTCTTCCGCTACGTATTTGGCGGTTTAGGGGTGGGAATCAAAGGTGGATATGTTCAACTCTTGATGCCCGGTATATTCGTTCAGACGGTTACCTTTACCTTGGCAGCCACCGCACAGGGGCTCGCTCAAGATATGGAGAAGGGGTTAATCGATCGCTTTAGGTCACTTCCGATTGCGCGTTCAGCACTAGTCGTAGGCCGCACCCTAGGTGATGGGTTACTCAATATTGTTGTTCTGATCGTGATGGGAACCGCCGGTTACATTGTCGGTTGGCGCCCTACTTCCGGTGCGCTCCATATTTTCCTGGGATTTTTGATGTTGCTCTTCTTTGGATATTCCCTGTCTTGGGCGGGAATTTATGCGGGGTTGATCTCCAAAGATGCCCGCGTTGTTGCCAACGTCTCCTTCCTTTTTACGTTTCCACTGACATTCCTATCAAATGCCTTTGCATCGACAACTTCAATGCCCAAGGCCTTGCAGTATTTTGCGGAGTGGAATCCAGTTTCGACAATGGTCGCAGCGGCCCGCCAACTCTTCGGTTTTCATAATACTTTTGGGGTCACGGCACATTCATTTCCAAGCGAACACCCGATCGTTACATCACTTTTTTATATGGTGATCATCATGCTGGTTTTCATACCATTGAGCGTTCAACGATATAAAAACGCCAACAGTCGCTAAGTGCGCGTGCGTTACAAGTAAGGCTTCGCCTCGATAATTGTGACGACGAATTCTTTCTTGCTGGGAGTCAGATAGTTGACTTTGTCTCCGATGCGGGCGCCCAAGATTGCAGAACCTAAAGGAGATTTCTCGGAATAGACGTCGATATCATCGCTGGCAATTTCACGAGAACCTAACAGGAATGTCATTTCGTCACCGGCCATATCAATGGTCACGATCATGCCAAGTCCCACGACGCCTGACTCGCTTTCAGGAGGGGTCCCGATGTGGGCATTTTCTAGCATGTGCTTGAGCTGGCGGATACGACCAACGATCTTGCCTTGCTCTTCGCGAGCGGCGTGATACCCACCATTCTCCTTGAGGTCGCCCTCAGCCCTGGCGGCTTCAATCTTCTTCACGATATCGGCGAATTTCGGACCTTCTAGCTCCGCAAGTTCAGCACGAAGTCGTGCGGCAGCTTCTTCAGTGAGCCAAGTTTGGTTTGACATAAGAGGGGGAGTTTAACGTGGGTTAAGCGCAGTGTTCAATTGCGGCGGAGGCCGCTGCTGCACGAACCGGGATCACGATATTTCGATTAATGTCCTGATGGCCGGTGGGAAGTTGATCAGTGATCTGACCCACGATATTTCCTTGGTAATCACTCGCGGTCACAATGCAGTAGTGGGATTTTGAGGGCGTACGCGTATGCACGGAATAGCGCAGGGAGACCGAGTCTGGTTTGGAGACGGAGAAGGCAATTAAGGTGCTTGAAATTTCGGGATTGGAATAGTGATTGGCAGACCAGATGAGCCAGGTGCCCCCTACGATGAAAAGAATAATCGCGGGGATTAGCCAACGTCGCTGGGGATTGTCCCCCGTGGACCAACTCGTACCGGAACGACTCGTCCCGTACCGATTGGAGAGGTAATCCGATTCAGAGGTGTTACCGCTTTCGTCCATGCGGTTAGCATAGGTCAGATCTTCGTAGGATAATAAGGTCATGCCTGATTCAACAGATATAAATACTGGAGCCGTTGGTTCGATTGTCATGATTTTATTGACGATTGCCTTCGTCCTATTGTTGGTCAGTTTTTATCGACGATATAAGCGAGCGTCTCAAGGCGGCAAAGAAGTAACCAGTGGTCAGGTACAGGATTCAATCTCCGAAACTCCGCATGAAAAGAAGTAAAGCGCTTAAAATAATTAGCACCGCGCTTGCAATGTTTCTTTTCGCAGGAATCTTTTTTGAGTTGGGGCTTTGGCAGTGGCACAGAGCGCAAGCGACTTCAAGAGAAGGCAAAATAATCCCTGACCAAACGCCCGTCCCACTTACCGCCGTAGACGTGGCTGGCAAAAATATTTATTCCGATGCAATCAATAGGATTGTGACTTTTCAGGGTCAATACGTGCAGGATTTCGTTGCACCTGGCCAATTTGTTCAGGGCGATGGTTACAAGGATTTAGATGTTGGCCTCTTGCTTATGTCAGGTAACCGGGCAATATTGGTCGTTCGTGGCTTACATGATGGCTCAATTCAACCCATCTCGGCGCCAGTCAATGTAGAAGGTCGGCTATACCCGAGCCAGCAAGAAGATCATGGGATTACTAATGCAACCAATCTTGGTCGCCTCGACCCAGCGCTTATCGCGGGGGATCACCACAGCCTCTTTGATGGATATGTCATTGCGACGAAAGAGAGCTTGGCATCTGACCCGACACACATGAATGTACCCGCGGACCGCGTACCTGCCCCAATAATCATTGCTTCGATATCTGGTTTCTATTGGCAACACATTTCATATGTAGTTATCTGGTGGTTTATGGGATTGCTCGTATTAGCGGCCCCATATATATCGAAGCGAAATGAGAGGGCCCACGCATTGGCCGATCACGCATTGGCCGATCAGGCATTAACCGAACAGGCATTGGCCGATCAGGGAATGCGCGCGAATGGCGAGGCAACACAGTAGGAAGCAATAGGGTAGGAATATGAAAAAGGGATTAGCTGGTGCGCTAGCTCGTTATCGGATCATGGCCCTTTGGTCAGGCTGCATGTCGTTACTCCTGTGGTTCGTTGAAGTGCCCGAAAATCACATACTTCATCACTATTCCGGTGCACAGGTCAGATGGGCTTGGATCGCGATTGTCCATGGATTTACATATCCCATATATGTAATTGCTGCCTTCAATTATTGCCTTAAAGCGCGGAAGAGCTTTCCGCAAACCATAATTTTTATCCTTGCTGGAACACTGCCAGTGGCTTCCTTCATCGCCGAACGCAAAGCGATGAGTGATTTCAGAAAGCCATGAAAAACCGAATAAAGCGCGCCATCAAGGCGGTGCTTTATCCACTCTATGAACGTCGCCTGCTCAACCAATTAGATTTTAGTGAGACCCCACATCATGTAGGCGTGATCCTCGATGGAAATCGACGTTGGGCTAAGACCAACCTGGGGGCGAACCCGGAAGAAGGCCATCGCGCTGGGGCCATGAAAATTATCGAACTCCTGAATTGGTGTCAGGAAGCGAACGTCAACATCGTCACGCTCTGGCTTTTGTCCACTGATAACCTGAATCGCGATCAAGGTGAACTTGACTCCCTCCTCCATATTATTGCGGCCGCAGTTGATCGCCTCGATGAGATTGGCAAGTGGGAGATCAAGCCGCTTGGCGCATTGGAATTATTGCCCGAATGGTTGCAGGAGAAACTGCGGGACGTTGAAAAGCGGAGTAAGGGTCGCACCGAGAAGATCGTTAACGTCGCAATTGGTTATGGCGGCCGCCACGAGATTGTCGACGCCTTTCGTAATTACATACGTTCGGGAATTGATCATGGATTAACTGCTGGGCAGATTGCCGATTCAATTACGATCGGTGAGGTCGGTCGCCACCTTTACACGGCTGGGATGCCAGACCCGGAACTCGTCATTCGAACATCTGGTGAGCAGCGACTTTCGGGTTTCTTACTGTGGCAATCTGCTCACTCCGAATTTTATTTTTGCGAGGCTTACTGGCCAGATTTCCGTCGTGTCGATTTCCTACGTGCGCTGCGCGCCTACTCCCAACGCCATCGCCGGTTCGGTCGATAGCCCAGCCACACGGCCAACCTTTCGCCACTCGAAATTAACTTTTGCCCTCCGCGTGTCGCCGACCCCCGAAGCCGGGCGAGTTTTACTTTTAATCCATTAGTTCTATCTGCCCGCCAGGTAGGTGGAAGCCGCGTAGAGAGCTCATTGAAATTGCGAGGACCTCTTGGCAAAGAGCCAAAATAAAGGGCGCAAGACCTACGTTTTAGATACCAGCGTCTTGCTCGCAGATCCCGCGGCTCTCGCGCGATTTGCCGAACACGAAGTCATCATCCCCATTGTCGTCATCGGAGAGCTTGAGACGAAGCGCGATCACCCTGAACTTGGCTATTTCGCCAGGGCAGCGCTTCGCACTTTAGATGACTTGCGGATCAGCCATGGACGACTCGATGAATCGATAGAGATCAATGATCTCGGTGGAACCATCAAGGTCGAACTCAACCACTCCGACCCGACCTCTTTGCCTGCCGGATTTCTCCGCGATGGCTCCAATGACTCTCGGATCCTGGCTATTGCCAGAAACCTGATGGCCGAGAGCCGTGACGTCGTCCTCGTTACGAAGGACCTCCCCCTTCGTGTAAAAGCCTCATCAGTCGGGGTCGAATCTGAGGAATATCGCCACGAGCTGGCTGCGACCTCTGGGTGGACAGGAATGGTCGAGGCGAGCATCGGCGGTTCGGTTATTGATGCCTTGTATGAGCACGACAGAACTCCCCATGACCTGGCCAAAGAACACCCATGCCACACCGGCATCGTGCTCCATTCTGAAAAAGGGAGCGCTCTCGCCAGGGTAACGGCAGACAAGCAGTTGCAACTTGTTCGCGGTGACCGCTCTGCTTTTGGACTCCACGGACGTTCCGCCGAACAGCGCGTAGCTCTCGATTTGCTTTTGGATAACGAGATCGGAATCGTTTCATTAGGCGGACGAGCAGGAACCGGTAAATCGGCGCTCGCCCTCTGCGCTGGTCTTGAAGCTGTGCTTGAGAGAAGACACCATAAAAAGGTTGTAATTTTTAGGCCGCTCTATGCCGTGGGTGGACAAGAGCTTGGCTACTTGCCGGGCAGTGAAGGCGAAAAAATGTCGCCTTGGGCTCAGGCTGTCTTCGACACTTTAGGGGCGCTTGTAAGCCAAACCGTCATCGACGAAATCATCGACCGCGGACTGATCGAAGTGTTGCCATTGACCCATATCCGTGGACGCTCACTTCATGACTCTTTTGTGATTGTTGATGAGGCGCAATCCCTTGAGCGCGGAGTATTGCTGACTGTTCTTTCACGCATTGGGCAAGGCTCGCGCGTAGTACTTACCCACGACATCGCCCAACGCGACAACCTCCGAGTGGGCAGGCACGATGGCGTCGTTGCTGTCGTTGAATCGTTGAAGGGTCATCCGCTCTTTGCCCACGTCACCCTTACCCGCTCTGAGCGCTCACCTATTGCGGCGCTGGTGACCGAGATGCTGGAAGAGCCCATTAATTTCTTGGCGTAGCCCCCTGGAAAGGGAGCACATTTCACCCTGTGAACGCGTCCAGCGGACATTTCGGACATTTAGGGTTTTATAGGGTCTGACCTGCACTTTTAAAATCCCGTTTTTTTGTGAATAAAAACTTTTTCCCACATTACGCGGAAAAGAATTTGCCTGATGGCCATCACTCTGTAACTCTCTAACCCTGTTGAACCGGGCTCACCCCATTTTGGACCGGTCATCGTGCCTTAAAGGATTACTAGGAGAAAGGATGCAAGGCATGGTTAAATCTTTTCGTAAGCCGCTCGTCGTTACAGTTGCAGCGTTTGCTATTACCTTCCTCGCGTCTGTGAACACCACATTTGCTCAAGTTAATTTCGGAAGCCAAGTTGTATTGCCGGATGCGCCGGCGACTCCAGCACCTGCAGAAGTACCGGCCGTTGATCCGACCTTGGCACTTGCCGAGAACATTGGAGCAATAACCCTTGGCGTCGGACACACAATGGATGCAGATGAGATGGCGCTGGTTTCAGCGGCCGCACGGCAGATCCAACTTGCAAGGACTCCTGATGGGGCCCGCCAAGTAGCGGCCGATATCGTTGCCTCTACCTATAAGTGGGACGCCGGCCAAATGTCATGCCTGAATACGCTTTGGACAAACGAGAGCCATTGGAATTACAAAGCTCATAATTACAACAGTGGTGCAGTTGGTATCGCACAAGCGTTACCCGGAGACAAGATGGATGTTGTCGCCACCGACTGGCGCACCAATCCCGTCACCCAAATCAAGTGGGGGATCAGGTACATCTTCATCAGGTATGGCACTCCATGTCGTGCGCTCGCTCAAGCTAGGTGGAGCGGCTACTACTAAATCGTGTACCCTTGCCCAACTGGTTCACGGGATTTCCGACCCAGTACCGCCGACAATATTTGAGGTCAAAAATGAAGCCAGAGATTCATCCCGATTACATTGAAACCACTGTTACATGTGGTTGCGGGCAAGTATTCAAAACCCGTTCAACAAAGGCATCCGGTTCAATTTACGTTGAAGTGTGCTCAGAGTGCCATCCGTTCTACACCGGAAAGCAACGTATCCTCGATACCGGTGGCCGTGTAGCTGCCTTCGAAAAGCGTTTCGGCAAGGCAACAGAGACCAAGTAGCTTTTTTCAAAAGACCGTCACTCACCTATTCCGGGTGGGTGCGGTCTTTTTTGTTTATTAAGGATTAATGGCGCAAGTCCACGACTAAGAAAGGGGGATGGCGTGAGCAAAGGTTCTGACAAATTCGGAAATGTCCATGAGCTATTGGACGAGTACGTTGAGCTTGAAAAAGAGCTTGCCGATCCCACCATTCACAATGACCAAGGTAAGGCTCGCAAGCTCGGCAAGCGATACGCAGAGCTCGGCCCAGTAATTGCCGGGTACCGGGCCTGGAAGAGCGCTACCGAAGATTTGGCTGCGGGTCAAGAGATGGCTCAAGAAGACCCGGACTTCGGAGCTGAACTCCCCGCGTTGCAGGAGTCGCTGGAGGCCGCTGAGGCAAAGCTTGAAGAGCTTCTTCTCCCACGTGATCCTAACGACGATCGTGATGTCATCATGGAGATCAAGGCTGGCGTTGGCGGGGATGAGTCCGCGCTCTTCGCGGGGGACTTGCTGAGGATGTATCAACGTTACGCCGAACGGCAAGGCTGGAAGACCGAGATCATCGATGCCACTGAATCTGAAATGGGTGGATTCAAAGATGTCTCGATGGCAATTAAGTCCAAAGGCGTTGCCGAGCCGGGCAAGACGCCCTTTGCAAAGCTTAAGTTTGAGGGTGGAGTTCACCGCGTACAACGCGTTCCAGAGACAGAGTCGCAGGGTCGAATCCACACGTCAGCGGCCGGAGTCCTGATCCTCGCCGAGGCTGATGAAGTGGACGTTGAAATTCGCCAACAGGATCTGCGTATCGATGTTTATCGTTCATCAGGCCCTGGAGGTCAGTCGGTAAACACCACTGACTCCGCGGTCCGCATTACCCATATTCCAACAGGCATTGTGGTCTCTTGCCAGAACGAAAAGTCCCAATTGCAGAACAAGGAGAGCGCGCTGCGCATCCTCCGTGCCCGCATGTTGGCGGCCGCCCAAGAAGAGGCCGATCGGATTGCCTCACTGGAGCGCAATGCCCAGGTCCGTTCCGTCGATAGAAGCGAGCGAATCCGCACCTACAACTTCCCGGAAAACCGGCTGAGCGACCACCGCGTCAACTTCAAGTCGAACAACCTTGATTCTGTGCTCAACGGTGAACTCGACGATGTCATTGCGGCGCTTTTGGAGGCCGATAAGGCCGCAAAGCTAGCCTCAGATAGCCACTAATTTCCATGGATAGCAACAATGGCAATTGACCTGCTGCGACAGACGCGCGATTACTTTAAAGCTCAAGGCATTGCCGAAATCGATGCCACAATCTTGCTCGAGCACATACTTCAATGTTCAAGGAGCGAGATACAACTAAAGTTGATGAAGCTCTCTGATGACGAGCTAGCCGAAGTTAATCGCAGGCTTCGCCGCCTTGTATTGCGTAGGCAGACTGGGGAGCCGGTTCAATACATCACCGGCAAAGCTCCTTTTAGGTACCTGGAATATCAGGTTGGTTCTGGAGTTTTGATTCCACGCCCGGAGACCGAGTCTCTGGTGGGCTTGGCGCTGGAACACCTGAAAGGCTTATCAGGAGCTAGTAAGCCGGCAGATGGAATTCACGTCGCTGACCTTGGCGCGGGTTCTGGCTGCGTTGCAATAGCTATCGCAACTGAATTCAAGCAGGCGACTGTTACCGCCGTTGAAAAATCCTTGGAGGCCATCGCTTGGCTAGAAAAAAATGTGGAGGAACTCGCGCCAACTGTAAGAATTGTAAGAAGTGATGTTTCAACCGCGTGTAAAGGCGAGAAATTCGATGTTGTTGTCTCCAACCCACCGTATATTCCAAATGGGGTTGCCCTCCCGCTTGAGGTGAGGCACGAGCCAGCCGACGCGCTCTTTGGTGGGGGTGCCGATGGCGGGAAGATGCCGGCAACCTTTATCCAAGCTGCTACCCGGTTACTGAAGCCCGGCGGTTTTCTTGCGTTGGAACATGATCAAACTCAGGGCGAGCTCATAAAAGAACTTTTATCTTCAGACTATGAAGAGATCAACTCGTTCAATGATTTGACCGGTCGACCACGCTTCACTACTGCAGTGCGGATTTAGCGAGCGGTTATATAGGTATTGCGCTGGCCCACCCGTTGAAAAACGCATTGTATGAGCTGCAGGTGTCCCGCTTTAAATCCAGCGGCCGATGAGAGCAAGTAGTAATTCCACATTCTTTGAAAACGTTGATCGTAATTTGGGATCTCTGACCACTTTGCGGATATGTTCTTGTGCCACTCAAGCAGTGTGCGATCGTAATAAGGCCCGAAATTATGCACGTCCTCAATAACGAATACATTCTCAACAGCGGTTGCAATCTGTGCAAGCGACGGGAGTACCCCGCCCGGGAATATGTAACGGTCAAAGAATGGGTCTGTAACTTGCTTCGTGACATTGGATGAAATCGTGTGGTGCAACATTCGTCCATCTTGGGTGAGTAGCTCATCGCACTTACCAAAAAAAGTCTTGTAGTTCTTCGGACCAACATGTTCCATCATTCCGATTGAAACGATTCGATCAAACTGACCGGACAAGTCACGATAGTCCTGCTGAATAAAGGTGATATCAAGGCCAGCAGATTTTTCGCGAGCAAGGTTGATCTGATTATCTGCCGGAGAAATCCCGGTGCCAATGACTCCGTAGTTCTTGACTGCATAACGAAGGAATCCACCCCACCCGCTTCCGATGTCCAGTAATCGCATTCCGGGTTTTAGGTCTAATTTGCGGCAAATCAGGTCAAACTTTGCCAATTGTGCATCCGCTAGGGTTTCCGCCTCTGGCCAATATGCGCAGGAGTAGACCATCTCAGGATCGAGCATCCTTGAGTAAAGGTCATTGCCGATGTTGTAGTGATGCTTTGCATTTTCGGCGGCGCGGCGCTTTGTCTGGTTATTTCGAATGTATGACTTGGTCACGTGCCAGATGAGTGCCGGACTCGGCTTGAGAAGATGCAGAACATCTATCGAGAGCAATTTGGTGAGGGCAACATCAATTGCCTCGCAATCCCACCACCCATCCATATAACTTTCGGCGAAACCAAGCTGTTTCTGGGTAATGACCCGATCCCAAAGCTTCTCGTTATGAACGTGGATGCTCCAGGGTTCGGAGCTATTGATGGGGATTCCTGCCTCTTGCAGAATTCGAGTGGCTAGCGCCTTGCTATCCCGGCTGGACATATCGGAATTTTGCTACAAATTCGGCACTCATTCAAGGATTAATTATTTTTGATCGTGGGTATTCGCTCTTGATGCTTAGATACCTTCATGCCCCACCAAACACAACCTCACCCTTCAACACGTGCCTGGCTTCCGGGATTCTTGGCACTTGGAGTTACGTGGGGGGCCTCATTTCTCTTTATTAAATGGGGATTGCTTGGTTTCACATCAATCGGTGTTGCGTTTCTGCGATGCGCGATCGGCGGAATAACTCTTCTCATTTACAGCCTTGCCACCAAGACCAAACTCCCGCGTAAGCCAAAGGAACTGGCTCATATTGCAGTGGTCGCGCTATTGCTGAACTCGGTGCCAGGTTATTTATTTGCCGTTGGGGAAACCCACGTCACGAGCGTGATGGCTGGATTGCTCAATGCAACGACTCCTTTAATGACGGTTTTGGTGATCTCTGTTGGCTTTCGCGAACAACGGATTACCCCAAACCAAGTTCTTGGGATCGTTATTGGCTTTGCAGGAATTATTTTGGTGACCGGAGCTTTTCGCGGTGTCAGCACAAATTCATTAACTGGGGTATTGGAACTGCTCGGCGCCACCCTTTGCTATGGAATCTCATTTCCGTATTCGAGGCGGTATGTCAATGTGCTGCCCTACCCTCCACGTGCTCTCGCTGCAATGCAGGTAACGACTGCTGCACTGCTGCTTACACCCTCCGCAATCATTGGTGGGATTCTTACTCGGCATCATGGCTCTGTCATCAAATTCTCTGAACTACCAGCTAAGGCGCTTTGGGGAATTGCAATATTGGGTGCATTGGGAACTGGATTTGCTTACATTTGGAATTTTAGAAATGTTCGGCTCGCTGGCAGTCTCATCGCAAGTACCGTTACCTATATAACTCCCGTGGTTGCAACGGGGCTCGGAATTTGGCTCTTAAACGAGAATTTTCAATTTAGCCAAGTCTTCGGCGGTCTCTGCGTTTTGCTTTCTGGCGCGCTTGTTCAAAATCGAATTACTTTGTTGAAGCGTTCTTAAAACTCTCCATACATCCGGTTGCGCAGAAGTAGTACCTAACGCCTTCGTAGTCCCACACTGCTGCCGCTGTGGCTTTTTCAACCTGCATCCCGCAGATAGGGTCCTTGGCGTATGGACTTGAATCGCCCTGATTGCGGCTGCGATATAAGGAGATGATTCCTGCTAGTACAGCAAGGGCAATCACATTCATCCAAGTCGTGAAGTTGTTACCGACTCGAGTCGAATGCGTGATCAATGCGCGATGGGTTGGCTCGATCTGCAAGATGTTGAATAGCCCTTGAGTAAGCAGTCCACTCAAACTCATTGTTGCCCAAAAAACAGCCACCAGTTTCAAGGTCAATTTCATTCCATAATATTTTCGATAGATCATTACCAGTGGCAGCGTCAGCAGATCTGCAAAGATGAAGGAAATAGTTCCTCCAAAAGAGATGCCAGAGTTCCAGAGTGCAGCGCTAAGCGGAACATTTCCAACGCTACACACAAAACTGAAAAATGAGATCAGTGGCCCTAGTAATACATTTTCAGTGATCGAGAAGAATCCATGTCCTTGGAAAAATAGATGCTTCCACCATGTAACAGGAATTACAACATCTGCGAATCCCGCGACCAGAAAACCGATGACCAGTTCGGTTCGCACCATCGATAAATCGCCGATCGTGAAACCTGCCGCATCTCGCCAGCCCGACTTTTGGCTAGCCGGGATATCTTCCGCCAACATTAGTAGCCGCATTTTCCTGGGAAGAGTTATGCGAGGGAGCGCGATGGTCAGCAATGCAATCATGATTGCTCCGCCCACAAACTCTGCTAAAGCGAATTGCCAACCCAAGAGTGTCCATAGAACCAGCCCAAGTTCGAAGACTAGGTTTGTACTGGCGAACATAAAGACCATTGCGGTAGTGAAATCCGCACCCTTCTCCACCAGGCTCTTGCTTATTGCGCTAGCTGCATAAGAGCAACTAGAGGAGATCGCTCCTAAGAATGAGGCTCTTACTACAGTCTTTACTTTATGTGTCCCGAGAGTCGCTAACGCTTGTTGCCGTGATGTAAATGCTTGGATTGCGCCGGAAATAGCGAAACCAATGACAAGCGCCCAGAAGGTTTCGTAAAACATCCACCAACTATCTTGCAATCCACTGAGGACTTTTGACACAAAAGTAGTATCCCACGGTAGTAGAGGTGCTTCTACTGAGTGCCAGCAGTCATGAAGCTATAGAAAAGTTCTGATCAACTAGTTACGATGAAAATATGAAGTTTGCCATTAGTTGTAGCGAAGTGAATGTCGTTCGCAACAAGAATCATATTTTGCATGACGTCACTCTTGAAGTGCCACGTGGGGCAATAATGGGATTGCTAGGACCAAGCGGAAGTGGCAAAACGACGCTGATGCGCTCTATCTCGGGACTTCAAAAGATACAAAGTGGCTCAATATCAGTCTTCGGTATTGAAGCCGGAGCAAAGGCACTTCGCACAAAAATCGCATACTCAACGCAATCTGCAAGCGTTTACTCTGACCTCACTTGCATTGAAAACATTGAATTCTTTGCCTCACTTTATGAGGTCAACGAGAAGAGTCCCCATGAGATTTTAGAGAGCGTTGATCTCATAGCTAATCAAAATCAAATGGCGGAGTCTCTGTCGGGTGGCGAGCGAGCACGACTTGCACTAGCCACGACACTGGTTGGCAGCCCAGAGCTCCTTATCCTTGACGAACCGACAGTCGGCCTGGACCCAGTATTACGCGTTCAATTATGGAAACTTTTTAATCGACTGGCTGATGAAGGAAAAACCCTCTTGGTCAGCAGCCACGTCATGGATGAGGCCGATAATTGTCGGGATCTTCTCCTGCTTCGCGACGGGAAATTGTTGGCCCATGGCACCCCGGATGAACTCAGGGATCGAACAGGCGTGAAAGAGATGGACCAAGTCTTCATTAAATTAATTGAAGGGCGGTGACCATGGTCAGTATCTCAAGGCTCCTTGCAATGACCAAAAGAGTCCTCTTGCAGTTAAAACATGACCCGAGAACCCTCGCGCTGCTCTTTCTTTCTCCGGCATTACTCATGACTATTCTTAAATTTGTTTATAGCTCGAATGACCGAGTCTTTCAGCAAGTTGCTGGCTCTATGCTCGGGATATTTCCTATGCTGATCATGTTCCTCATTACCTCTGTAGCAACTTTGAGAGAGCGGACCAGTGGAACCCTGGAAAGGCTCATGATTTCACCGCTCCACAAAGTCGAGTTCATCGCGGGATACGCTATCGCTTTCGGTTTCACGAGTTTGGTGCAAGCAACCGCAGTATCGTCATATGCAATTTGGGTTCTGCATTTAAAGATCGCAGGTCCGCAATTAACATTGATATTCGCCGCGATAATGGATGCGCTTATCGGCCTTGCGATCGGGCTGGCCGTGAGCACCTTTGCAAAGAATGAGTTCCAAGCCATTCAATTTATGCCGGCAATTTTGCTTCCACAGTTGCTCTTAAGTGGACTACTAGTGCCCAGAAACACGATGCCCAGAGCCCTCAATGACTTATCGAACATTTTGCCTCTTTCATATGCCATAGACGCAACAAAAAAAGTTATATTAAATCAGGGCTCGATCCTTAATGACACCTTGGTGATTGCACTTTTTCTTATACTGATACTCAGTGCTGGGTCGGTCACGCTGAAGAGGCGGACGAAATAGTGAAATACCAGAGACGCTAGGAAAGTTGGTGCGGTGGGTTATTTAGGGGAGCTGCTCCCGCAACGCAAGGACTACGAAGGCGCTAGCAAAGTTTGGCGAGGGGATTTACTTGCTGGCGTAACTGTGGGAATGGTTGCCCTTCCGCTCGCACTTGCTTTTGGAATAACTACAGGTGCTGGGGCACAAGCAGGGTTAATAACTGCGATATTTGCTGGGTTTATCGCAGCAATATTTGGCGGATCTCATTATCAAGTCAGCGGGCCCACCGGGGCCATGACAGTAGTGCTCGTACCTATTGTCGCAAAATATGGAGTTGCATCCCTCGCTCCTCTGGGAGTCGTCGCGGGCATCATGGTGATTCTGATGGGTGCCACACATTGTGGCACTCTCATCAAACGTGTTCCCTGGCCCGTCATGGAGGGATTCACCTTAGGAATTGCTCTTGTCATCGCACTTCAGCAGCTGCCATCAGTTCTGGCGAGCCACTCAGTCTCTGGTCATAATTCTTTGGATACCGCATGGCGGACATTGAAATATGCGACAACACATGGCGTTCATTGGAGCTCCATTGCGATCGTATGTCTCACGCTGGTGATCAAATTCTCTTACCCAACGCTCTCACACAAACTAAAAATTAGAATTCATATTCCGGCGAGCTTTGTCGCAATTATTACGACTTCTTTGATTGTATACATTTTCGGCATTCACGTGCCCTTGATTGGGCACCTTCCGCGATCCATCTATCAATCCTTTTCGCTCTCTGCCAGCCATATTAAATCGTCCGCTTTTGTCATTGGTGGAGTTCAGATTGCATTACTCGCAGCGATCGAGTCTTTACTATCCGCGCGTGTGGCGGATCAACTTGTCCATATCCATGAGTCGACGAGGAGTTACAAGCCCAATCGTGAATTAGTTGGCCAAGGTCTCGCAACGGTTATTGCATCACTCGTTGGCGGGATGCCGGCAACCGGAGCCATCGCTCGCACAAGTGTAAATATTCGGTCCAAGGCGCATACCCGAATTGCGTCCATTACACATTCGATCTTTTTGTTGATTGTGGTCTTGGTGCTAGGACCGGTTATTAGCCATATTCCGACTGCCACGTTGGGGGCGGTGTTGATTGGGACTTCTTATAGGATCGCCCGGCCCTCAAATCTTAAAGAATTATTAAAGACCACATATTTAGATGCGGCGGCGCTCCTCATTACAGCGCTCCTAGTACTACTGATTGGGCTAATTTGGGCGATAGCACTCAGTAGCGCTGGGTACCTTTTTGCAAATATGTTTATAAAATATCGACATGGCTCGGTTAATAGTTCAGGACGATAGCGTTTTTTGCCAATTATCCGCTGGCGAGAAGATATTTGGTTTTCATGGCTCTCCACATGCGCCCATTTCAGATGTAGTAAAAATCGAGCACGTTGATAACTTTTGGAAATATTCAGGGTGGCGTGGTGTACGGGCTCCTGGAACTGGTATTCCTGGTGTCGTTGGCCTCGGTTCTTGGAGGAAGTTAGGGGCGAAAACATTCTGCGCGGTATATAAGAAAGAGAGCGGCTACCGAGTTATATTGAAAAACTCGGAATTTGAGAGTTGGCTCATCAGCACCCCGGAACTTCCGGTAGAGCTAGAAAAATTTATCAACTAGAGCTTCCGCAACGTTATCGCGGATTGTGTACGTAATCGGATAGTGCGATACGTTCGCTATCAATCTCACTTACGTGTGATTTCACAATGTCTCCAATTGAAATTATCGAAAGTAAATTTCCTGCCTCATCAACCACCGGAATGTGTCGAATTCGGTGCGCCGTCATGGTTGTCATCAGGTCTGCAACAGTAGAGTCCAACCTGCATGTCGTTACATTGACCGTCATGATGTCCCGCACATGGAGTGAAGCTAGTTCATCGAAATGTCGCGCTAGTCCCGCGACAACATCTCGTTCAGAAACTATCCCATCAATCTTCTTGCCGTCACTAGAAACGACGAGCGCTCCTACTTTGAGTGTTGCTAGTTGATCAACCAGTTGGGGAATCGTGAAATCGGCGGGAATCGTAAATGCTTTCTTGCCAGCAATGAGTGTGGAGATTTTCATGGCGCCTCCTAGAACGTCAGTGTTCTGATGGAAAATAATGATTCTCCGAACTTTCCTCCAAGGCAATAGTTTCGGCGATAAATTGTCGTGAAATCTTGACGAGTTACATTAAGCGGAACGAAGGATATTCGTCGGTAACGAGCGCAAATGCATACCCATCTACGCGGTTTGCAAATTCAATAATGCCGAGTACGACTCTAGCCACGTATTCCGGATAGTTTCCGGTCGCAGAGGTAACTATCCAAGCGTACACAGTGAGAATAGCGCCATAAATTCCGTAGAGAATGCCGACGAAGTAAAGCGGAATGGCCATCAACCACTTAACTAGCGGAAGCCACCTATTGAGTTTGGCGCCTCCTTCGACATCCGGGAATAGCACAGCAATGTCAGGGTTTCGCTCGATCGAGGGGTAGTCATCCGTTAACAAAAGTAAATAGCAGATTACGCGAGTAGAGAGTTCCATGATGGCGTGGTTAAAGGTGAGGATATAACTGGGATATTTGTTGGAGACGACGAGCGCGAGTACGACCGGGGCAACAACAATGGGTGCGGAATAGAGCCAATGCCATGTACCCAGGCTTGTGAAGGAGTAAAGTAAAAATACTGTTGGTGCTGCCAAGATTCCACGAAAGAAAACGGTCTGGCGATTGCGATTGGTAAGGTGAACTTCCACTAACGTTTCTACCTGATTGCTCATGAATAAAGGGTAGACCTAAGGAATAGGTGATAACCGTGGCGAAGGAGTTGGAGTCCGCGCGAGTTTTGCTGCGCAATTGGAAAGCGACGGATTTAGAGCCGTGGATAGCCCTCAATTTAGACCCCGTTAACCTTCGCTATTTTCCCAGGACATATTCGGTAGAGGAATCGACTACCAGCTTTCAACGCATTAAGGATCGCCTGGAGGCTAACGACTTTGGCCTTTGGGCTGCGGAGGAGAAATCATCGGGTGAATTCATGGGATTTGTTGGCGTGGCTGCACAAAATTTGGAGGGTGTGGCATTTATGCCGTGCCATGAAATTGGCTGGCGGTTAGACAGGAAATATTGGGGCCACGGTTATGCAACAGAAGCCGCGAAAGTAGCCCTGGAGTTCGCTCTCAATGAATTGAAGATTCCGGAGATTTATTCTTACACCGCAATTGCAAATGAGCCGTCTATTAACGTCATGAGAAAAATTGGATTGCATTTTCGCCCAGACCTTGAATTTGATCACCCAAACATTCCGGATGGAAATCCCGTAAAGAGACATCTGGTCTATTCAACAACCTCTGCGTAAAGTTCGGTAATGGATACTCTCTCAGATCGACTTTTTAGGCATATGGCATGGGCAAACGCTTATGTATTTGGTCGCCTTGCCACCCTTTCGTCGCAAGAGTTGGAGTACACCGCGCCCATGGATGATTGGACGGCGGCGGCAATACTGGAACATTTAACCGGGTGCCATTACGCGAACTTGTTGGATGGCAAGGGGTACGTTCAAACGACACCACCTCGAACTTCAACCGAAGTACTAGCTCTCAAAGAATTATCGATCGGTTTCGACGCTCGCCTTCGGGAGGCCGCAAAGGACACGGCAGGTTTTGTTGAATATACAAGAGATGGCAAACTCATTCGTCGAGCTCGAGCAACGATCCTCGGGCAGGCCATTCACCACGCAACGGAACATCGGGCGCAAATTGCCGCAATTTACTCGGCGCGGGGGATAAAGGTCATCGATTTAGACGAGATTGACCTATGGGAATTTGCAAATTATGAGGGGCTGGGCGATTAGGTTGGTGGAGTCTCATCGATGTTTATAATTCGATCCGCGGCCTGCAGAAGCGTTTCCTCACGTGTCGCTAAAATTACGAGTCCGCCGGCTGATGCAAAATCAAAGATCCTTTGTACCGCTTCTGCACTTCTCCTTTGATCCATCTGCGAAGTTGGCTCATCGAGGATGACGATTGCTTTCCCTTCTGAAAGTATCTTGTAAAGCTCAATGGTGGCGCGCTCTCCGCCCGAAAATGCACCCAATGGTTGACCACCTCGAGTGGCAAACCTGGCATCTAAAACTTCCTCAATAGGGCTTACAAATTCTTGTAAAGTAAGGTGTTGCAAAGCGCTACTTCGTTGGTCCAGATAACTCAAATACTTTGACCTTATGATTGCTCGCTCGCTTCGATCTGCATGTGTCAGTGCTTGACCTGCGATAGACACACTTCCTGAAGTGGGAGTTTGCACTCCGGCAAATAACCGGAGCAAAGTTGATTTGCCCTTTCCTGTGGCATTTGCCGATCGCACTGCGACGATTTCACCTGGGTAGAAAGTTGCATTGAGATCTTTGACTATCTCGCTCCCGCTAGCAATACGTGACAAATCCTTCGCAACTAGTAATGATGGGGAATTGTTAGATTTTTTAGTGTCAGTTCGGTTGGGTTTCAAAGGCTCGTTTTCCGAAACTCTCATCCAGCCCAATGGGTCAATCACTTTCTCGGGTGGTATGCCTGGTCGCCACTGTTCGCTAATCCTGCCTTCTTGGATGCGGACAATTTGATCGGCATATTCCTCTGCCCTTTGATCATGTGTAACAAGCAGCACAGTGGTTTGGGTTGCTGCGGATCGGATAAGTTCGTACACCTGGCGAGCGGAGTCATTATCTAGTTCAGCGCTTGGCTCGTCAGCAATAAGAACTGCTGGCCGGGTAGAAAGTACTGCGAGGAGCGATATCAACTGCTTTTGGCCGGCTGAAAGCAAAGTCGAGGGAGTGTTCGCAAGATGCAGCATTCCATAATTCTTGAGAATCTCTTGCGACTCATTTTTGGCACTTTTTTCAGATAATCCACCAAGAATTAGTCCTAGCTCCAGGTTCTCGATAACGGACAACTCCTCTATGAGGTTGCCGCGTTGATCAATACTCGCGACATATTTTCGCCGAAGCTGAACTGAATCAATCTGTAAAATATTGATGCCATTAACAAAAATCTCACCTGCGGTTGGTTTGAGATATGCGGTAATCAATTTAACAAGTGTAGATTTTCCAGAACCATTAGGGCCGCGAATCACTAGGCACTTATTCTTCTCGACGTCTAAATGAAGCCCGCGAAGGGCGACCACCTGTTCCCCGTTGCTTTCATAAATATAGAAGAGGTCACGTATTTGTAGCGCTGTGGTCATCGAAGCACCAAATTTTCTTCTCGAAAATATCGGGACGTCAATGCAAGCGATGCTGCAGTGCTCACCGCAAGAAATGCCAGGTTTATAATGAGGAGATTGAAGACAGGAATAGAACTGGATATGTAACGCAGTGAAATTCCTACCCCAATTCCGCCGCCAATGATCTCCCCGCAGATAATTGCAAGTATTGCCGGAATCCTTATTGCTGCCTTAATTCGATTTGGTTTCGTACCGTTACCTTCAAGGTAATTGAAGACCAGACTCCCTTCACGGTAAATGAGTGGTAGTGAGGTAATGAATACTAAGAGCGCGAGCAATAGTGCAAATCCGAATGCAATTCGATAACTTACAACTAGGCCACTCCGGCTGGGATTTGAACGCAATTCTGAGGCAAGCGCCACTCGAGAGACCGACTGTAATTCAGAAAATTTAGGGGATTGCAGTTGTTGCATATATTGAGCTGGATGAGGCGTTGATACCCACAATTCGATTGGCGTGGTTGCACCGGGATCCTTAGCACCAATGAGATCTTGCATTTCCGGGAGGTCCATCACAATAAAGCGGTCTCCGGCACCAGGGAACGCTTTAAGACTTTTCGCAACATGGACTTGAACGTAATTGTTTCCGCCGAGGTTTAGAAGAAGTTTCCCGTCATGGGAAAGTGCTGCGGTTTCATCGTCCGCAATTACATCGGGGATCCTGGCGAGCTTCGTTGCCGTAATAACAACGGAATTTCCATCGAGAATAAATTTGAAATGGCTCGCTCCCCATGCGCTCGGGTCAAAGGATGTTGGCTTCCCGTCAATTGAAATTCCAGTTATGTTCCCGATGCCTTTAATGAGTGGGACGGAGTAATCTCCCTCGCCATTGGCGTGCAGTCTCCTGGATAAGTAGTTGGAGTTTTCCTGGATCTCAAGTGCGATAAGCGAACTGCCTGGAGGGATTACACCCGATAGCAACATGGACCGCGAATCGATTCCGGCGCCGAATATTTCACTCATTCGCACACCTGTTGGAGTGCTAAACCAAACGAGGATATCTGCAACGGGAGGTATCCCTGAAAATGTAACGGTCAATTTCTTGCCAGCACCCACATTAATTTCTAGATCGGCTGGTTTTAATTGTGCATCTTCCTTAACCAAATAAGTATTCAGCGTTCTATTTACCGAGGGCAATGCCTGCAAAGGGACTCCAACAAGTGAAACGGAATCGGCAACTGCTCCCGTTCCATTGATCGAGGCACCTGTACGAAGTACGGGATATGCCTTTGAACCCTGAACTAACGATGAAAAAGTTTCTGCTGAAGCTAGATCCAGCGGTTTTACCAAGTCACTACCAGTCCTAATATCGACATCTAGTGGGACTTGGTTGTGGGACTCTGTACTTACATCAACGTTAATTCCAGAGTCCAGTGACAATGCGGCCGAGAGAAGGATGCAGGCCAGCGCGACCATGCCAGTGATCCCGCGCCAAATAGGTAAGTACTCTTTCAGAATAATAAATGTCGGAGGAAGTTTGTTTTTCATTAATCTGACCATCAACGCGCAAATTCCGATACTAAAAAGCGCGGGAATAAGTGCGTATGCGAACGGAAGTCCGAGGAATTTCAACTCACGTTCTTGACTGATCCAGAGAAATCCAGAGAATGAAATGATGGCAATTATGAGTGAGAGGGCAGATGCGCGATGGTAGGAGCGCTCTTTAAACGTGCTCATCGCCGTGCAGAGCGCAACGCAACTGACCGTAACCAATAGGTATCTCCAACCACCCGCATAGAGCACATGTATGGGAGTCTCATAACCAATATTGGCCAGCGTTTTCCAAATCGCCAGACTTAAGATCGAAGCAATGGAAAGAGCGCATGCAATTGGAATTGCTGTCTCAAGAAATAGTTCCCAGAGCAAAACACGCTTAGGGGTGCCAATTCGACTCAGAGCGGCTCTAAAGTGTTGGTCATTTCTTCGAAATCGAGTTGAGGAAAGGAAGGCAAATGAGAGGAGTAGAGATGCGATAACAAAACCAAGCAAAGCAATTTTCTTCTTGCTTTGATCAACTAAATCGCCAGCGCTACTTATCTGGTCTTGCGGCCAAGTCAAGATCATATTTGGCTCATCGATGGCTAACTGATCTTCAAATCCCACGACTTGTGCCGAATACTTATCGACTCCTACACCGAGAAGTGATTTCATTTTCAATTGCGTTACCCAGGCATCGACTCCGTGCACATTAGTAAAGTGAGGCAGATGTGGTATTCCTGTCATGTCAGGGGAGATGAGCAGCATCGTTCCCGCCGGCGGCTTTATGGTGCCCGCGAAATACTCTGGATTAGTAACTGAAGCTGTACCAACGATGGTGATACCGATATTTGCCGGACGTGGCACTAGTTGAGCTGTGTTTGAAATTGCCAGCACTTCACAAGCAGAAGCGGTGCAATTGTGTGGCCAACGACCAGATGAAAGTTTGACAACCGCTCGAAGTTCAGGAGTTGCACCCAGGAAGAACCGCACGCCATGAGGGTCGGTGAGCTCGGAAAAAATCGCCTCGTGTATTACTTGCCCACCGCTTACCGGCCGAACTGCTTTTTCCAGATATGTATTGCTACTTTGATAGTTTCGTTCATCCGTAATTATTTGCGAGGTATTTATAGTGAGGGCGCTATTTCCAACACCAAGTTCGGCGAGTGAATATTCGATGATTTTATTGGAGGTAGCTGCGGATACTACGGAGAGCATGCTCAGAGTCGCGATTGCCACCGCTACAACTCCAATAGTTGAAATGTGGCGAAGTTTCTGTGAGCGCAAGCGAGCCCTGGTTAACATCCACGCCAGCGACCTCATTTTGATAATTTAGCCCAATATAGGGCGATTTCCTAAGGCTGGCCCTAGAGTCATTATTTGAAATAAGTGCTATACATTTCTCATGATTCAACGAATCATTCTCGAACTATCGCGGACGAGCCATGCAAGAATTTCTTGATTTCTTGGCGAAGAACACCCCGTTTAGTGGGCTCGCGATGGCTGATTTGGAGCGCGTGGCCGCTTCACTCGACGTTGAATATTTCAATGCGAATTACCAAGTCGTGACCGCCGGAGCCAAGCCTTTGGAGTATCTCTACTTAATACGAGCTGGTGCTGTAGATATTTTGGATAAGGGAAGGGTGATTGATCAACTCGGGCCTGGCGATGCCTTCGGACACATTTCGGTATTAACTGGGCTTCCACCTGAGTATTCAGTCCGCACCTCTGAAGAGACGCTTTGCTATAGGTTGCCTGACCCTCGGAACATTGTGATGCAACCTGATGCACTGGCTTTTGGCTATTTCGGAACATTCAATACCAGGCGGCGCATAACCTCCAGTGACTTGATGTCAGATACTCAAGCTCCCGTGAATCGCTATATGCGAAATATCGTTTGGGTCGATTCACATGAGAGCGCTCGTAGTGCAGCAGAGTTGATGTCAGAGGCAGATTCATCTTGTGCGGTAGTGAGAATTCCAGGGCAATTAGCTGACTATGGTCTCGTAACCGACAGGGACTTCCGGACGAAATTGGCCACCGGGAAAATCTCACCAGACGCCCCAATCTCAGCAATGATGAGCCATCCGCTCATCACGATTGATAGTCGATCGACTCTTACTCATGCTTTTATGTATATGGTTGAACGCGGAGTTCACCATTTAGTTGTAGTGGATGAGCTGGGACATCCTGTTGGGGTAGTGCGTGCAATGGATTTGTCATCGGTGCAATTACGCAATCCTTTATTAGTACGTTCTTCCATAGAATCGGCTCGCGATATTAACGAATTGCGGGAAGCTTCGGCTCTACTTATTCCTGCTCTGATCGAGTTACACGTCAACCAGATCCCGTCGTTGCACATCGCCGGACTCATGTCTGCGATGATCAGTGCGACACTCTCACGGGTGATCCAACTTTCGCCTACGTTGCTTGCCCCTGTTGAACACTCCTGGCTCATATTGGGATCGGTTGCCCGTGGAGAGCCATTGCCAGCATCAGATGTAGACACCGCCATTGTTTGGGCTGATCAGTCCAGCGGCGGAGACATATCTGATCAAGTTACTGCTAGCGCCGCAAGTATTTTGAATGTGATGGAATTATGTGGATTGCGTAAATGCCCTAACGGGGCAAATGCAGATAACACGCTATTTACACGTTCTAAGCAGGCATGGACGGAGGTTTCTGGCGCTTGGTTGAGTGACCCTTCGCGTGCAGGCGCGCTCCTTCTTTCATCGATTGCTGCAGACAATCAACCGATTACAAACATTGCACTCGGACGCACAATTATGGAGAGCCTGCGCGAAAGTACTCGAAGTCGGGCGTATTTATCTGACGCGCTTCGTTTTGCCTTAGCAAAGCACCCGCCAGTTGGCTTTGTTCGAGAATTTATTGTGGAGCACGGCGGGGAGCATCGGGGTGAACTCAATCTCAAAGAAGGAGGAATATCTCCTATAGCTTCACTCGCAAGGTGGATGGCGATTGCCTTAGGGGATGTTCGGGGCGGAACTATTGATCGTCTAAAGCGGGCAGATAGCGCGGGACTTTTACGTGGAGACGAGTGCGAAATCCTGATTGGCGCATTTACTGAATTACATCAGCTGGTTTTTGAAAATGAAATTGTCGAAGTGAGAGAAGGGCGCAAACCAAATACTTGGGTATCCCCAAACGATTTGGACTCACTGACCAGGCGCCACCTACGGGAAACCTTTCGCGCAATATCAGCAATTCAATCGAAAATTGAAAGTGATTGGTCAAAGCGGTTAGCGTGAAACTTCGATAATCATGATCATTTCATCCAGAAGATTTAACAAGCATTGGCGTGCATATACATATTGCGCGATCGACGTAGAGACTACCGGGTTAAACCTGAAGAGCGATGAAGTCCTCTCTGTAGGTGCGGTCACTGTGACTGATGGCAGATTTAGCAGTGCGGGAAATTTCTATAAAGTTGTTAAGCCCGCGGGAACGCCATCGCCTGAATCAATTCGTATACACGGGCTCCGTTTACTCGATCTGCAAAGTGCGCCGAAATTTTCGGATGTAGCACATGAACTCATGGATTACACGAGCGGAAAAATATTCATCACCCATGCCCACTGGGTCGAGGAGGCCTTCCTGGCTGGCCCTTTTAAGCAAGCTAGAGCCAAATACCCAAGTAAAGTGATCGACACTGCCGCCCTTGCAAGGCACTTAGGGGTGGTTGATACAGATCCCAACCGCGAGCCTTCGCTAGAAGTATTAGCAAACCGGCTGAACTTGCCGGCCTACGCTCCTCACCATGCGCTTGGAGATGCCATGACAACGGCGGCGGTGTTTATTGCCCTTTCAAGTCGGATAGATGCAGATCGTGTACGTCAAGGAAAGGAGCCTGTCTCATTAAGAGAGCTTCTGCAAATATCTATGAAGCGTTGGTATCCCAAAAATAGGTAAGTTTCGTCGGGCGCCCTGTAGTGTTTACCACCAAAGCAGGCACGGGATATTTAGCGATGTCACAACGTAGGCAGGTCACCGAATGAACAAATCTTGGTTGGACGACGCTAGTAAGCCGACCGCATTAGTTGAGATGTCGGACTTAAAGGACTCGTTTTCATACCGGGTCAAGCGCAAGCTACTGGGGTCACCGCTTAATCGCCATGAATTGAGCCATCAACGTCTAGCTAAACGCTACGCGCTCGGCATCCTCTCCAGCGACTGCATTTCTTCGTCCGCATATGGCAGCGAGCAGATCCTGATTGCCCTCGTACCATTTTTCGGGTTATCTGCCTTCCATATGCTCCTCCCGATGACAGGCGTCATCCTCTTTATTTTGATACTTCTGACCCTCTCTTACAACAACGTGATTTCGAAGTACACCAATTCTGGCGGCGCCTACATAGTGGCTCGCGAAAACTTGGGAAAATCTTGGTCGATTGTCGCGGCCGTAGCCCTGATCCTTGACTACATCGTGACAATCGCAATTCAAAGCGCAGCTGGCATTGTTGCTGTCACCTCGTTCTTCTCGTCATTAGCTCCTTACACAAATTTATTAACTGTAGGTGTGATTCTCTTCCTTACCTATGGCAACTTGAGGGGTGTTAAGGAAGCGGGTAAGTCATTCGCGCTTCCCACCTATCTTTTCGTTCTCAGCATGTTTGTCGTTTTTGGGTTAGGCATCTGGAAAGAGTTCTTCGGTCATCTCCATCACGTAGTTTCACCGTCGGGCACTATGCCCTTAGGCCATCATTCGGGAATCCTCGCAGTTGCATCGGTGTTTATCCTCATGCGGGCGTTTGCTAACGGAGGTTCGTCGCTTACGGGCCTTGAAGCAATCTCTAATGGTGTATCGCTTTTTCAGAGTCCGGAAGGGCGTAATGCTCGCATCACCATGAATGTCATGAGCGGGCTTCTTGGATCACTCGTTTTTGGAGTTTCGTGGTTCGCTTCGCACCTCCAGGTCATTCCCTACAACACTGGAACTCCTTCGGTAATTTCTGTTCTAGCTAAGACGATTTTAGGTAACGGACTCTTTGGGCATCTATGGTTTGGATTCACCCAGTTTTCAACGATGCTCATTCTGATCGCTGGAGCCAATACCGTCTACAACGCTTTCCCAATTTTGGCTGCCAATATCTCAGAAGATGGCTTCCTACCTCGGCAATTCGCGGCTCGCGGACACAAATTGGTTTATTCCAACGGCATTATTTTTTGCTCGCTCTTCGCAATAGCGCTCATCGTATTTACGGGAGGCTCTGTCAATAAGCTGGTAGCGCTTTATGCCCTTGGAGTATTCACCGCATTTTCGATCACCGGATATGGAATGTTTGTAAATGCCCGAAATACAAAGGGACATATTTGGCGCATTAAAGCTGTGATCAGCTTGCTCGCTTCCATGACCTCGCTACTCGTAGTTCTTATTTTCGCGACTGTTAAATTTACAGAAGGTGCCTGGCTCATCGTTATTGCTGGGCCAACGCTTGTATTTCTGATGTTCAAATTTGCTTTGCAATATCGGAAAGAAAATGATGCACTGAACCTCGAAGACGTGAATGCGACCGCTGCGAATTTATCAAAGCACGATGTGGCTCTGCTCATTGACTCTGTAGATCTTGCTGTGGCAGGGGCAGTGAAGTATGCACACTCGCTTCAGCCTCGCCGTTTGGAAGCTGTCCACTTTGTACTGGACGACCAGAAAGCAGATTTTATTCAGCGCAAGTGGAATAGCACCAAGGCGCTAGCTGACATTCCGCTTAAACTTATTGATTGCCCAGATCGTCGTCTGAAGAACGCAGTTGTGAATTATGCACGCCGCTGTACTGCCGAAGAGGGCGTCGAGTTAACCCTGCTTCTGCCACGGCGTATTTACACGCGTTTCCTCGGCAGAATTCTCCATGACCAAACCGCGGAACAGATTGCTTCATCAACTACGTCCCTTAAGGGAGTAATTGCAACGATTGTCCCATTCAATGTGGCGTCTCTACTTACTCAGGAGCCGGCACAAGTGACCCCTACGCTGGTTCAGGACCACCATGAAGTTGTGGCTACGCCGATAATTCCTACCCAACAACAACTGGTTTCACTTCAGGATTTCCCTTTCACGCATTTCGAACCCAACCTTCGAAAAATTGGGGATGTTATATGGCGCCAACGCTCTCACGTCTTGGGTCAGGTAGTTTCAATTACCTCAACAAATCGTGGAAAACCTTCAGTTGACTTGGAAGTGTGGGACGACACTGGTGGTATCACCCTGCAGTTCTTGGGCCGCAAATCTATTGCGGGGATCAAGGTCGGTTCTTTTATTAAAGCCGAAGGCATGGTTGGCGAAGAGAATGGCAAGCTATCGATTTTGAATCCAAGATATGAAATAGTTGTTGACACTCATACGGATTCATAAGGTTTATTAGGAAAACTTAACTACCTCTTCTGAGAATGGACTCTTTATGTTGGATGCCGCTACCCAAAAGTCTCTCGCAATGGATTTATTTAACAAGTGTTGGGAGTTGATTGAACTTTCAGAACGCACCATTGAGCAAGATCTCCAAATGTTGCATTTAGCAAATGCCAGTGCTTGGCACTGGTCTCAGGTGGGTACTGACGAAAATAATGCGGTGAGCGAATGGCAATGTTCTCGTGTGAACGCACTACTCGGGTTTGGCGATGCAGCGTTGTTGCATGCAGAACGATCCGTTTCGCTCATTAAAGATTTACCGATACCTCACTTTATGCATTCTTCAGCTGCGGAAGGTCTGGCATTTGCCCACTATGTCGCGGGGAATCATGACGACGCTCTTCGATATAAGGCCGAAGCGCTTATCCTTCTGGATGGTGTCGAAGAGGACGATGCAGAGCACATCCGCGGACAGATCAAAGCACTACCCTTTTAACATTTTTCGGATTTGTTCCAAACTACTTTTGATCCCACCCTCATAACCGTGGGTCGTAGGGTGGAAGTACTGGACATCCTTCAATGAATCCGGAAGGTACTGTTGTTCGGCGACGCCCTGCGGTTCATCGTGTGGGTAGATATATGAATTCGCCTCGCGTTTCGCTCTTTCATCTGCGTTACGAAGCGCACCCGAGTTCGGATCGCGTAAATGTGCCGGAACAGTTCCCGCTTTACCAGCCTGTATATCGGCAATTGCGGCATCAATCGCGAGATATGCGGAGTTTGATTTCGGAGCCGAAGCCAAATATGTGACTGCTTCAGCGAGAATTATTCGTGCCTCTGGCATCCCCACCATAGCAACCGCCTGCGCGGCCGCTACCGCAACTACCAACGCCTGCGGGTCAGCCATGCCAATATCTTCACTTGCACTAATCATCATTCTCCGCGCTATAAACCTTGGGTCTTCTCCAGATTCCAACATGCGAGCTAGATAATGAATTGCAGCATCAATATCGGAACCGCGAATGCTCTTGATAAATGCGCTTGCCACGTCATAGTGATTGTCTCCACCACGATCGTAATTTTGAATCATTCGATCGACCGCTTTGCTCAATACGTCAGAGGTAATCTCTCCGTTGGCAGCTCCCGCCGCCGCTTCCAGATAAGTCAAGGCACGCCTTGCATCTCCAGTTGCCATGCGGATCAGTGCGTCTTTTGCGTCCTCGGTAATGGTGGTTTCGTTATTCAATCCGATATCACTGGTGAGGGCGCGATCTAATAGTTGAGCAATCTCGTGATCTGGAATTGCGCGCAATGTCAGAACTATTGATCGAGAAAGGAGGGGAGTAATAATCGAAAACGAGGGATTCTCTGTTGTAGCTGCGACCAATGTCACCCAACGATTTTCAACACCAGGTAACAAGGCATCCTGCTGCGCTTTTGAAAAGCGGTGCACTTCGTCGATAAAGAGAACGGTTTCGCGACCTATGCTCAGGTTTTTTTGAGCGAAATCCAACACTTCCCGGACTTGGGCGACACCGGAACTAACCGCAGAAAGTTCCACAAATTCCCGGGCCCCCGAACGGGCGATCATTTTGGCGAGCGTCGTCTTTCCGCTCCCAGGTGGCCCATAAAGCAGCACACTGGTGATGTGTTTTGCCTCGCCGTTGATGAGCCTGCGTAACGGCGCGCCATCCTGTAACAAGTGTTGTTGCCCAAGGAGATCCTCGACTGTTGACGGCCTCAGACGAACGGCGAGCGGAGCTCCTGCGTGCTCAAAGAGTTCTTCCTGCATGACCGTCCCTTGATAGTTTGACCAAACTCTAGATCATGGCACGATCAGCTGGTGGAGCCAGCACCTCAAAACGTCCTGATAATCGGCGGTGGAGCCTCAGGCGCCATTACCGCAATTGCGCTACAACACCTAGGCATCGACGGCGAAAGTATCGATATTGCCGAGCCTCGTGATCTGCTTGGTGAAGGGTTGGCATATTCCACCCGCAATCCGCTTCATAGGCTCAATGTTCCGACCTCAAAGATGAGCGCCATCTGGGCTGCACCCAATGACTTTCTCGAGTGGACTGGAATGGTTCCTTACTCCTTCGCAGAGCGCAGGATTTACAGCACATATTTGCGGGATCGACTCGGAACGAAGGTACGCCACATTCACGATGTGGTGATCGACATTCAAGAGCAGAGGGATGGCGCTCTTGCAGCGACTTTTTCAAATGGGGAAGTTCGGCGATATCGGATATTAGTTGTTGCGGTAGGAAATGGTGCGGCGCGGATTCCCGACTTCCTTAAAGGCACGAAGCCGTCACCCCGAATCATCATTGATGTGTGGGATGGTGCTCAATTGCCAGATGCAAACACAATCATTTGTTTTGGAACGGGTCTCACCTTTGTAGATGTCTCCCTCACCCACTTATCTCGTAACTCAGAAAACCCAGAGAGCAAGGTGATAGCGATCTCTGGATCAGGAAATCTTCCGGAGCGTCACTTTCCATCACCCTTCACATTAACTACTCCTAAACTCGAGGATGTTAATTCGCTTGAAAAATTGCGCGCCTACTTAGCTAACGCGGGGGATAATTACCGTCAGGCCGTAGATTCATTGCGACCAATTACTGAAAATATCTGGCGCGCATTCTCTGTAGCAGAACGCGAAGAGTTCTTGCGTACCGATGGATCTATATGGTTTAAGCGACGCCACCGAATTGCGCCCGATGTTGCAGAGAACCTCGATGCCCAAATAGCAGCGGGCAGAATTTCGGTAATAAAGGGGAATGTATCTGGAGTGGAAGTTACGCACGATTCAGTTGCCCTGACCTTGGACAATGGTGAGCGTTACCAAGGTGAATATTTGGCGCTCTGCATAGGTCGGGACTATCGGTTAACAGATCCGCTCACTACTAATTTGGTGGGGCAGGGGAAAAGTTCTAGGGGGCCGCTTGATATGGGGCTTTCAGTTGATGTTTCTACGGGTCGACTGCAACATGCCGATGGAAGCCCTTACGAAAATGTTTATGCCCTGGGCCCTTTACGTTCAGGTGAAGCATTTGAAAGCAGCGCAATACCCGAAATCTCCAAGCAGGCATGGCTGATAGCCGAACGTATCAAGGCAACGCTCTCTTAGCTGCGAGAAGTTCATCCTGTTCGGGATCGTCCATAAATTGGCGAACTTCCTGGGCGCAGCGACATGCAATTGCAAATTGCCTTCCTCATCACCGCGTGAGCATCGCGAGCAACATCGGGTAGTTCGCTCGCCGGGAATTTCATAATTCTTGCTTTAGAATCAGAGAATGTCTGCAACTACCCATCGCTTACTACGCCACATGGCATGGTCAAATCAACGAGTATTTTCTGCGGTACAAACACTGCCCACCGAAGCTCTTGATGCCTACATTGTGAATCCCGAATGGACGGCAAAAGTAATCCTGCAACACATTGTGAACGGAGCAGACTGGTATGTGTATTGCCTGACAGAGTCTCCGTGGAGCAACATTATTCTTCCAAAGACGATCTCCGAGATTGACGTACTCAAGGCCCAACTCGCTGATTTCGACGCAAAAATAGCTAGCCAAGCTGACCTTGCAGACGCAGTCCTGACCATTAACGAAGAGGGTCGCACTCGCACCGCCTTGCGTTCGACCATTATTTCTGAGGCGATTTACCACTCCGCCGAGCACCGCACCCAGCTTGTAGACGCCCTTGAATCAAAGGGTTTCACACCTATTTCACTGGATAACCTTGATTTATGGGCATTTGAGAGTTATGAGCGGAAGGAATCTCAACTAGAATAAAGTTGGCTCGTCAACCAAATTTGGAGAACCCTATGAAAAAGATTGCACCGGCAGTTCTACTTCTTTTGGTTTGTGGCACAACAACCGCCTTTGCTGGTTCTACTCCGAAGCCGATGCCCACCTCTCATGGCATGAGCATGAATATGGCGATGCCAACGCCACCTCCAATCAGTGGTACCGCCGCAATGATGGGCGGAACTATTTTTGATGCAGCGATTCCATCTAATGTTTTATCAATTCCGCTGCAAGACGCCAGCGGCAAGACCTTCACCCTGGGAAGTTTGAAAGGTCGCGCCGTTGTTCTTACCGATTTCTTTACAAGCTGCGACATGATCTGTCCGATGACTACTGCGAATATGCGCACTATTGGAGACACAATTTCCGCAGCAGGTCAGTCAAAGAAAATAGCGGTTGTCGAATTAAGTGTTGATCCACAACGCGACACGGTTTCACGTATTAGCGCCTACCAAAAATTGTACGGTGAAGAAACGCCCACCTGGACCGTTGCAACTGGCGCTGTCGACCAAATAAAGAGGTTCTGGAGTTACTTCGGGGTTTACACGAAGGATGTCCCCAATACAGACGGGGAAGCAGTTGATTGGCAGACTGGAAAGAAATTAGCTTACGATGTCGAACACGATGACCTCGCAATCCTGATCGATGCAAAGTCGCACTATAGGTGGATTGACTTGGGCAACCCTGCCGTTGCAAATCCAAATATCGTTCCCGCAAAATTGAAGGCATTCCTTAGCGCACAAGGAAAGTTAAATCTTCTCCACCCACAACAGCCAGATTGGGATCCAAGTGCGGTGTACGGCGCGATTCAACAAGTCATGAATATTCAAGTCGGCCCAAAGATGAAGATGTGATTAAAAAGTTAGTAATAGCCTCGGCTGCGCTTCTTCTCGGGCTGGTCGTTTCACCTTTGGCTCAAGCGCACACGGTGCTCGTTAGCTCAGATCCAGGAGCAGGATCTACGGTTAAACAACTTCCTGAGCAAGTTACCCTCACTTTTGCGGGATCGCTCCTCACCCTCGGCTCCAAGGCGATAAACACGGTAGAAGTCGTGGACCCAATGGGTCAAACAATTACCTCCGCTAATAACGTAGTTCACGGAAACGTATTAACTAATGTGCTTTCGCCTAGCATGGTTATGTCCGGAAGCTACAAGGTTATTTTTAGGGTGGCAGCCCAAGACGGCCATGTGCTTAATGGAAGTTTTAATTTTGCAGTCGGGAGCGGCGCCTCAAATGGTGTCCATATTGCGATCCCAAAGTCGGGAACCGTGACTTTGTATGCACACGCAACCGGACAAGGGGTTATGGACAGCAAAGGAGCTCCTTCGGGGGATGCCTCCGGAACGTTTCTCATTGATTTTTCAAAACAAACCATATGTTTTTCCGTGAAAACTAACCTTAACGATGTGAGCGCTATTCACCTTCACGCTGCGAGCCAAATGAATATGACGATGTCCGATGAGATATTTCTTCCTTTAGATATTGCAGCTCTGACATCAACTCAACCGATCTGCCACAAGGAAACCGGATCGGCATTGGCAACGGTTGCAAAATTTCCCTCACACTATGTATTAATGCTCCATACAAAGAAATATCCTGATGGAGCCGTTGCTGGTTTCTTACATAAATGAAAACCACATTAAACAGCACATTATTGTTGCTATCGGCCATCTTTGCTCACGCAATCTCATGCGGCACATTCATACCGATACTTCCTTTTCTGGCAATTTCTTTCTGCTTGCTCGCAATCCTTAGAACCCTCAATGCTCGGGAACTAGAAGGTCCGAAACTCGCTCTGGTTATTCTCTTTGTTCAGTCATCTACACACTTTGGCCTGGGCGGAATGAGCATGAATACCTCGAAAATGCTTCTGGCTCACTTTGTGGCAGGCGTCATTTCGTACTTCTTAATGAAGGAAAATGAGAGATTTTGGAACTTCTCAGGGTACTTAATTTTCTCTCTTATAAGGATTATTACTTTTACGCCTGCCAGCCAGCAAAATGCTTTAAATAGAATTAATACCGCGTTCCCAGAATATTTGAAGAAGTTCAACTCGTTTCTCAGGTCAGCAACTAATCGCATCCCTGCTCCTCCCAAATTTGTAATAGCTTTGAATTATTCATTCTCCATCGGCGGCTAAATTACGAATGGATATGTCAAAGATGGATATGCACGAGAGTTTTCTACACGAAAACTTTCCAATTATTGCTGCCATAGTCATTTGCCTTATTGCAATTGCATTGTGGTCATGGATTCGAAATAAACGAAATTAATTTACTTTATTTTTAGGAGTTTAAATTGTTAAACAAGAAAAAATTAATGCTCTCTGCTTGTGCAGCTAGCATCCTTATGGGAGTAGTGCCATCCGCCCATGCTGATATGAGTATGCCGATGGTTCCGAATTCCTCTGTAGGAAAAGCCGTCAATAAGCCATTGCCGAACAGCGTACTAAGCGCTCAATTTATTGATGCTTCAGGAAAGCCCCAAACGATTGCCGCTCAAAAAGGCAAGACCTTGTTGTTGGTTCCTTACTTAACGCTCTGCGGCGACACCTGTCCGTTTACAACAGCGAATATGATCAAAGTTCAAACCCAGTTGAACGCGGCACATGCTCGGAACGTAGAACTGATCGGAATCGATGTTGATCCATATCGCGACAACCAAGCTCGCATCGCCGCATACGCAAAACTCATAGGCGCCAATTTCCAACTGTGGACCGAGACAGGGAAAACCACAACCCCTGGTTTCACCAAGGCAGAGCTATCTGCAAAGAATCCAGTTGGACATGGGGGAATTAATGCAAACTTACAGGCGTTCAGGGATTTCTTTGGCTGGGGAGTTCAAGTCATTCCCCAATCCAATCCGCCGGCAACCGACTGGATGGCTCCATATAAGCCTCTGTCCTACGACATTAATCACGATGATGGCTTCTATGTGATTGATGGCAAAGGCACGGAGCGGTTCTACAGCAGCGGACTCCCAACTTTTACAGGCACAATCTCAAAAACGCTAGCTACGTTTATGGGGTCAAATACAAATGTCTACACCAAGCCTGTTTACAAAGATGGCTGGACTCCACAAGGAGCAATAAGCGCAATTGAATACGTAACAAACGTTATGTATTAGTCCGACCCAAAGTTAAATAAGTATTAGTCGGCTGCCCTACTCATCGCGGGCGGCCGACTGACTTCTTACAATAACTTCGTCATACACACACTGATGGGGCTCGGCATGTAGTCTGCGAATACTTCGCACTCCGTGAATCCAAAACTTTCGTAGAGTCTACGGGCAGGGGCGAACTCCTCGTAGTTTCCGGTTTCTAAACTGACTCTGGTTAACCCTTGTGATGCCGCATAGTCCAATACGCGCAAGGCACCCACTCCAACCAGCGTTCCATCTAATTTTGCACCGAAAACCGTAATTGCAGGATCAAGAAGTTTGCTTACATCGAGGGCATAAACGCTTTCAGGTGGGGTAACTGACATACAAAAGTCCAAGTGCGCCTGAAGAAGCGCCGTCATGGCAGGGTCTCTCGGGTCCTCGCGAACGATGACTATTGGCACCCCAATACTTTATCTCGCCTTCAAGAATGAGACTTTTAAAATATAAATAAGGCCCCCGTAGACGTAACGAGGGCCCTTCCATAGGTGTGCGATTGGTGAGAGTCGAACTCACGACCTTCTCTACGTCAAAAAGCTGCTCTATCCACTGAGCTACAACCGCACAATTGGATACGCTAGAAGACGGTGAGATCCCTGCTTGATAACGTTGACTCCGAATGTGCATATAGTGGTTATGGGGATAGTGCTAAAGTTCCTTTGCTCTACGTCGAAAGCGAAGGCCCTGCAACTCTGGTTGCGGGGCTTTTCGACTATCGTGCGATTTATTAAATTAGAATATTTACATGAAAAATCAATTTGTCGATGGAAAGCCGAAATTATGGTTACGCCTGGACGGTCTGACACTTTTTGTGGCCACCATCATCCTGTTTGCGAGTTTGCATCAACGTTGGTGGATTTATCCAGCTCTGCTGTTCGTTCCTGACATATTCATGGTTGGGTACATAAAGGATTCGAAGCTGGGTGCTTTCTTGTACAACTTTGGACATAGCTACTTTGCCCCGACGATTACAGTGTTTGCGGGTTGGGCTGCAAAGGATTCCGGAGTTATTGCAGCAGGGGTTATATGGCTTGGCCACGTCGGTTGGGATCGCTTCTTTGGATACGGTTTGAAATATGACACTTGTTTCAAAGACACCCATTTGGGAGCGCTTGATTCACAAAAATAAAGTGCGTTGTGAGGGACTCGCATTACATACTCACAATGGGCACAAATTGAACATAAAACGATCTCAACTACATCCTATTTTAGTAGAGACTTAGGTTGATATCAAGAGTCTGACGATAGGGATGGAATACGGCAATAATCCACATTCAACCTACGGAATAGGGTGATTAAGCATCCGGCTAGAAACTTTGAGTTTATCCACAAGTATTGTCGTCAGATTGTCATTCTTTTTGCTATCTAACCACTCTTCATAACCAAGTTTAAAAATAAGAAGTGTGAATTCGGCCAAGAATTTTGAAGTGGATTCGGACAATCGCAATTTACAGAGGGATTTTGAAAGTGTTGAAACCAAGTAGGCCATTTTTTGAAGTTCACGTTCCTGTAATTCTTGACTTCCCATAATAATTTTAGCTCGTTTGCGTGAAATA
>Ga0164296_1000733_pt1 | contig 37923 bp, 56 predicted proteins | sample GEODES057metaG_FD_113533 | JGI IMG/M metagenome (GOLD analysis project Ga0164296, IMG submission 113533) | Dystrophic lake water microbial communities from Trout Bog Lake, Wisconsin, USA - GEODES057 metaG | ecosystem: Environmental > Aquatic > Freshwater > Lake | place: USA: Trout Bog Lake...
ATTTGGTATTAACCAATGGAGTAGTTCAACACAGAGTTTTAGTGTAATAACTCCATTAATCATTGACAATGATAATTTTGACGCAACTACTACAGTAGCAGGTCTTCCAGCTGATAGTTTTGGCAAACCAGGCGACTATGCTATGATTGTTACATCAGACAACGGCGCAACAATGACTCCTGATGCTTTATATTACAAGACATCAGCAAACAGCAATGCTTGGGTAGAAGTAGAATATGGTTTTGATGGTGGAAAACAATTAGTAATTGGACCACACACAAGTTACCCAGATTTTACAACATCAACTGGTTCAAGTGCTGAGACAGGTAGTGTGTGGATTAAAACAACTACTCCTGGTATGGGCGCAAATTGGGTGGTAAAATATTACAATGGTGCTACATCTAGTTGGACTAGTGTAACAGCCCCATTATACAACAGCAACCTACAAGCTCTATATAATTATGATTTTGCCGGTGGCGGATCAAACATCGCTGTAGGTACAACCTATGTTGAAACTGATCCTGATCATTATGGAATAACAACTGCTACAACAGCGGTTGCTGAATTCAAAGTTAAGAGATACACAAGTAATGGTCCAACTTCTATTGTTAGTCCAGCAACTACCTTCAAGAGCACATTAACTAACAAAACTTTTGTTATCAGAGAAACATTACAAGGTTCAGCACAGTGGGCCAATACAGCAACTATCACTGTTCCGTCAGATTTTGTAAACACATTGGCGGCTAACATTGCTACAGCAATTAACGTATCTGGTATGACTAATGTCAGTGCTAGTTACAATACACTTACAAACAAATTAACTATTACCCACGCATTGGGTGGTGATTTTGAATTGTATGACTACGCAGGTACTCCGTTGGCCGATGTTGGATTTAGTGCTTACAGCTACGATTCAGCAACAATGACAGCTACTGGAACTCCTAATTTGTACACAGCTCCTATGGCTGATTTAACCACAGTATCAGGAAATCCTCCTTATACATTTATTGCCAGTAACTGGGCTCCATTGGTTTACGAAGCATCCGCTGTAGCACCAAGTACTGCTCCAGCAGATGGTACACTATGGTTTGACAGCAGTATCAGTTCAGTTGATATTCTATACAACAACGGCAGTGCTTGGGTTGGTTATTTAAACGCTTTCCCAAGTACAGATCCAAACGGTCCAATTGTGTCAGCACTAGCTCCAACAACACAGAGCAATGGTAACGCATTGGTAACTGGTGATATTTGGATCAGTACAGCAGTCATTGACAATTATGGTCAAGTAATTTATGTTTACAACAGCGTAACTGGTGGCTGGGTATTACAAGATACCACCGACCATCATACCCCAAATGGTTGGGTTTACGCAGATGCTCGCTGGACATCAGGAGTTGATACTAATTATCAACCAGCTACAATTTCAGCACTATTAAACAGCAACTATGTTGATAGCGACTGTGTAAGTCCATTACTATATCCAAAGGGTACACGTTTGTATAACCTACGTTGGAGTGGTAACAATGTTAAGAAATACATGATGAACTATATCACCGGAGTTGAAGGTGATGTGGGTGATCGTTGGGTTTCTGTTAGCCCTAATAATGCGCTTGGTCAAGGCCAATTTGGTCGTTTAGCACAACGCAGTATTATTGTTGAATCACTAAAAGCAACAATTGATACAAACACAGCAATCCGTGATACTGAAACATTGACATTTAACTTGATTGCCTGCCCAGGATATCCTGAAGTAGTACAAAACCTAGTTAACTATAATACAGATGTTGGTAACACAGCATTTGTCATTGGTGATACACCATTCCGTTTACCGGCAGATTCTAACTCATTGAATAACTGGGGTAGCAACGCTGCACTTGCCGCAGATAACGGTGATCAAGGTGCGGTAACATATGATGACTATTTGGCATTCTTCTATCCAAGTGGGTTGACCAATGACAATACTGGTAACAAAATTGTTGTTCCGCCAAGTCACATGATGTTAAGCACAATCGTTAACAGTGATGCCGTAAGCTATGAGTGGTTTGCTCCAGCTGGTTTAAATCGCGGTGGAATTATCAATGCTACTTCAGTAGGCTACATTGATAGTACTACAGGCGAATTCCAAACAGTAAGCCTATATGAAAGCCTACGTGATATAATGGCCAGTGTTAAAGTTAATCCAATCGCAACACTAAAAGGTGCTGGCATTGTTAACATGGGTCAATACACACGTTCAAAGGTTTCTAGCGCATTAGATCGTATCAACGTAGCTCGCTTAGTAGGTTACCTACGTAGACAGTTAAGCATATTATCTAAACCATATTTGTTTGAGCCAAATGACAATCAAACACGTGGTGAAGTTAAAAATGCTGTTGAAAGTTTGCTATTAGAATTGGTTGGTCAACGTGCTTTGAATGACTTCATTGTAGTATGTGATACAAGTAACAACACACCTGCTACTATTGATAGAAATGAATTGCATGTAGACATTGCTATTGAACCAGTTAAAGCAGTTGAATTCATTTACATACCGCTACGTATCCTTAACACTGGTGCGATTGCGGCTGGTAACCTTGGGGCAGGATTTCCTGGCTCTGGAAGCAAATAATTAAGAATAAGGAGCATTTAACATGCCAGTTTCAAGTTTAAGTAATTTTTCAGTACCGTTAGCAAACAACGCGGGATCAAGTTCCCAAGGTTTGTTGATGCCAAAACTAAGGTATCGTTTTCGCGTTACTTTAAATGGCTTTGGCGTGGCTGGTAATCCTACAACAGAATTAACCAAACAAGTCATGAACGTGACTCGTCCAGAAGTTAGTTTTGAAGAAATTAAAGTGGCTGTTTATAACAGCACAGTAAAATTAGCAGGACGTCATAGTTTTGCTGATATTAAACTAAATGTTCGTGATGATGTTACTAATGCTGTTAGTAAAAAAGTTGCTGAACAAATGCAAAAACAATTTGATTTCTTTGAACAAGCCAGTGCAGCTTCAGGTATTGACTACAAGTTTGCCACACTAATTGAAATATTAGATGGTGGTAACGGTAGCTTTACTCCAAATGTATTGGAAACATTCCAATTGGACGGATGCTGGATTAAAACTGTTACATACCAAGGTGGGGATTACACAAACAATGATCCATTAGATATTGCTATGACAATTTGTTACGATAATGCTACACAAGTTGATGGAGCAGGAAACGTAACTGGTCTAGGCGTAAATATTGGACGTACAGCACGTACTCTAGCCATAGGTGGTTAATTTTAACTAAAGCAGGCAAAGCCAGGAGTAAAAATCCTGGCTTTTTTTATTGACTAAATAATTTTATGAGTAATGCGTTCACTAATTTTCTAGGAAATGTAACTGACGGGTTTTTAGGCAATCCATCGCCTACTATGAAAGACCGTGTACATGCCAGCAATTTATATGTTGCCAACACGTATGCTAGAGCACCAAAGTTAGGATTTCTATATTTTTTATCTTTTAACTACAATCAAAATGTTGTAAGAGATGCCGCCTGGGCCAAGACAGGCGAAACAGATGTTGGACTATTGGCTAAAAAAGTGGATCTCCCTAGATTTAAAATTTCCACTGATACGTTAAATCAATACAATAGAAAAACCAAGATACAAACTAAGTTAGACTACGAACCTATTAATATTGAATTTCATGATGATAACAGTAACCTTACTAGTGGGCTTTGGAGAAATTATTACAAGTATTATTACACAGATAGTACTTATGGCGGATCTAATGATTTTACAGTGGCTAGCTCTCCAGCAAAATCAAGTGTTGTAAAACAACTATTTGGCGGGTTGAGCGCTCCTGGCAGTAAAAAGAATAAAGGATCTACAGCTAAACCAGCTATGAGTCAAGCATATAGTGATACAAAATTTAGTTCTTCAAATTATCTCTATGGGTTGAGCAGTTTCCAAAAAGATCCGTTTTTTAGTAGCATAGATATCTATGTGTTACACCAACACAAATTTACACAATTTACACTAGTAAATCCACTGATAACAGAATGGGCACACGACAATTTAGATCAAGACCAAGGCGGTAAGATTTTACATAATCGAATGACAGTGACCTACGAAAATGTATTTTATCAATCTGGAAAAATTACCAAGGGTTCAGATTCTGGTGCGTTCACAAATTATTATTATGATACCACCCCTAGTCCATTAAGCATTGGTGGTAAAGGATCTAATTCATTATTTGGCCCTGGCGGTATTGTTGCTGGTACTGAAGCAATATTTGGTGAAAATGGCGCAATTGCAGAAGGAAATTATCTAGGGGCCGCACTTCAAACTGTTACCTTACTTAAAAATGCGGCAAATATCACCAAGTCAAGTTTAGTATCAGAAGGTTATAGTATAGCCAATGGAGCATTGAACAGCATAGCAAGTGGTGGAAATCAACCAGGTGGTATTGGAAGTCAAGCGGCTGCGGCAATTAGTCAAACTAATCCAGGCGCGGCAATATTCTTTTCAGGTTCAAATAATTCCAGCGTAAATGGAAATATTGTAGCTTCACCAGTTAACACACGAAAATAATAATGGCAAATACCACATATAATAATATACCCTTTGAATCGGTACTCAGTTCAAACAGTACAGTACAGTCTTTTGACAGCTATTATAGTAAGCCTGTTGAATTAAATTCAGGAGTACTAAATGCTGTGACGGCATTCTTTACCAAGAGAGGATTCGATCCACAAGCCGCACAATCAATAGCTGTGATAATTATCAAACAGGCCAAAAAAGACAATTACAATCCAATGACTATTTTGGATACTATTTCAGGCTATGATTCAGCACAGATCAGCGCACTGGTCACTGAAATCCTAAACTACAATAGATATAAATCCAGTTTCCTTGGATATGCTTTGGCATTTGTTACCAATCCAGAAGTAGCACGTAATATTTTAGCATGAAATTTAGTCAAGGTGTATATCAGGTAAAGAACCCTGAAAAATATATGGGTAATAAGGCTCCTACATATCGTAGTGGCTGGGAATATACCTTTATGACATTTTGTGATAATAATCCTAGTATACAGCAGTGGTCCAGTGAAAGTGTTAAAATTCCCTACAGGGATCCGCTGACAGGAAAAAATACAATTTATATTCCTGATTTTTTAATCAGCTATGTGGATAAAAAATTAAAGAAACATGTTGAACTTATTGAGATAAAACCTTCAAATCAAACACTAGCTGAAAAAGTTGGAAAAAATCCCTATAATCAAGCTCAGTATGTTAAGAACATGGCCAAGTGGGAAGCTGCCAGCGCATGGTGTCGAAGTCAAGGAATCAAATTTAGAATATTGAATGAAACCGATATCTATCAAAATACTAAGAAAGTGAAATAAGTAAGAGTATGACAAAGAAACTAGAAGAAATATTTGATTTACCCGAAGACAATGGTCCTGTTATTGAGCCGCCATCGGGTCCAACAAACACACAGGTTATTAATCTAGAAGAAAAACTAGAAGAGTTTGATAAAATTGCTGCCGCCTTGCCTCGAGTAAAGGGCTTAGGCGACATCAGCGATTCGGAATTAGATGCCTTGGCCGCAAAAGCAGAACAGGCCTATGATGACCTAATGGACTTGGGCATGAATGTTGAAGCACGTTACGGAGCTCGTATGTTTGAAGTAGCCGCTAACATGATGAATGCCGCTATCACAGCTAAAACCAATAAAATAGAAAAGAAGTTAAAGATGGTAGATCTGCAGCTCAAAAAGCTGGCAATTGATAAGAAACACGGGAATGAGAGTGGGGAAACAGTTGAAGGTGAGGGTTATATACTTACAGATCGCAACAGCATCCTAGAAAAAATCAAAAATATGAATAAATAAATTACTATGAAAACTTTTAAAGAATATCTATCTGAATCTGTTGCTACACGCAAACACGAATTTCGTGTTAAGGTGGCTGGAGAATTTAGCGCGGATCAAGAATCAAAATTAAAATCAATGCTTGAACGTTTCCAAGTAGATGCTTTTAAAAAATTAAAAACTACCCCCGTCCAAAGTCTTCCACTAGACTTCCCCCAAGTACGTAACTGTGAGGTTACAATTTTTGAAGTTACATTGGATTACCCAACAACCCAACAAGAGCTTAGAGAGTATCTAAGTTCAGGGTTACAGATTAATCCAAAAATGTTGGCTGTAGTTCGTCCAGGCGAACCCAGCGAACAGTATCAAGAACCAGTGGTAGAACGAGAAGGTGCGTTACTACACGATCCTGATTATAAAGAAGCAGGCAATCCAAATTTTGATGATTACTATGGTAGCAAATACAATAGTGGATTCGTAAAAGAATTGAATGATCTTTTAAAGTTACAACGCAAAGTTCGTGGAGAAGTTATTCCTGAAGGTGAAGTTGGTCCTATCATGAGTAATGAAGAACTACCATCAAAAAGTCCAATCGCACAGACGGACTATGATCCAAGGAAGAAATAATATGCAAATGATCGACGTACTAAAGCGTTTGGCCGAACTAGACGCAAATAATCCAAATATAATTAAAGAATCACAATCTGTTGAAGAATGTGGACCAATGGGAATGATGGGTGCTCCAGAAGCTCCACAAACTCCTGCTACTATCAACATTACTGCTGGCAGTGGTGAAGAATTGAGTGGTATGTTGGCTGCTATCATGAAACTTGCTGGTGTAGAGAAAGTCGGCGACGAACACATGGGCGTGGAACATGAGCCAGCAATCATGACAGCTGAGCCAAGTGTGGGTGTTATGCCTTCCGCAGGTGATGACATGCGTAGCGTATTGGATAAATTAAATCCAGAAGATAGCGAAGAGGAAACAGACGAAGGTATCGCAGATCGTATGTTTGACAACAGCCCTGATGAAGAAGTCGAAGGTCCAAATGCCTTTACTGATCACGGCGACTTAGATAAGAATCCAGCAATGGGTGGCGATACTGCTAAAAATCATGATACTCGTAGCCGTGTACGTAATCAACCAACTGCTACAATGGAAGAAATCACAGCCAATTTGTTTGATGAATACAAACAGTTTATCGCTGAAGACATGGACAGCGAAGAATATGTAGCTTGTATTGTTGACTTCAACCGTTCGGGACGAGCTATAGTAAGAAGAACCAAACCAATTAGCAAAGAAAGAGCGGAAGAAATTATTGCAAATACTAAGGCAAAAAATACATTTGTACATCCGCCATTTATGACAATCTATCCAGCAAGTGCTGGGAATTTAGATGGTAGCACTATTATGAGACAGTTTCCAGACATGAGTAAAGAAGCTGAACAAGATGGTGCAGCAACGTTTGAATCAGATATAGATGGCGGGATGGGGTATTATGTTGTTGATAGATTCAGCAAAGAACCAATGGACGGGCCATTCAACAGCCCAGAAGAAGCAAACAAAGTTAATCATAACGGTGGAAGTATAGTTCAATATCCAATCGACGACATCGGCACTATAAAAGATGGAAACCCAGTTACTCAGAAACAAGGCCAAAGCGGCAATAAAATGATGTATGAGGGCGATGAAGATGCCTATGATCAGTTTGTTAACGGGAATGAACCAAACTTTACGGGTCGTGACGAAGAAGATTTTGATAAAGCTCAAAAAATGTTTGTAAACTTTCTTAAGAAAAAAGGTAAGGCAGTAGATTCAATTAACGATGATGCTTTTCCTGTACTTATAGCAATGTGCCAAGGTCAACCTTGTGCTTGGTATGATCTAGAAAATGCTCATGGATATCTTGCTCCATAATCACACTTTAGGATATAATCCAAATAGCCTCTTCGGAGGCTATTTTTTTCATTATACAATCTAGAAGATAAGTTAATTAAGTATAAATAAACTTATGTTTATAGATAACAAATATTACAAATGGTACCAACAAATTATTGATCACGCTAGATCTAGATCAATTAATAAAACTTCTTATTATGAAAAACATCATATCATTCCCAAAAGCATGGGTGGCACTAATAAAAAAGAAAATCTAGTATTATTAACTGCTAGGGAACATTTTGTATGCCATTGGCTACTTATTAAGTGTGTTTCCGTAGGAGTAGACAAAATGAATTATGCTTTATGGTCCATGATGAATGTTGAAAATGAACATCATCAAAGATATAAGATTACTTCTAGAATTTATGAAAATTTAAGAACAAAATTAGCCAGTGTGTTTAGGGACCAGCACAAAGGGAAACCCAAATCAGAAGAACATAAAAGAAAAATCAGCGAATCTAGAAAACGACTCATTGCCGAAGGTAAATTAAAAGTTAATGAAAATAAAGAAAAATATAAAAAATTGTCTAAGAAAATGATTGGTAGATCGCTTTCAGAGGAGACCAAAAAAAAGATTTCAGAATCTAACAAAGGTAAAATTATATCAGAAGAACAAAAACAATATCTATCCAAATTAAATACTGGTAAGAAATGGTCTGAAGAAAAGAAAAACAAACTTAGAGAAACTATGAAAAAACAATATGCCTCGGGTGAGCGGGTAGCACCGAAAGGGCCTAGATTAAAACAAGCAAAGGAAATTTAATATGGGCTCAAAGAATCTCGATGGGGTACTCATAAAAAAAGCGAATACAACACAAAAATGGACTGAAAAAGATATTCAGGATTTGATGCTATGTCAAGATCCTGTTGAAGGTCCTAAGTATTTTTTAAAAAACTTTTTCTATATTCAACATGCTACAAAAGGGCAGATAAAATACGATGCCTTTGAATACCAAGACGAGCTACTAGAAAGTTATCATACACATCGTTTCAGCGTAAACATGCTGGGACGACAGATGGGCAAAACTACCACTGCGGTAGGTTACCTATTATGGTATGCCATGTTTAATGCGGATAGCACTATTTTAATTTGTGCTCACAAGTTCTCTGGTGCTCAGGAAATTATGCAGCGCCTACGCTATGCCTATGAAACATGTCCTGACTGGATACGTGCGGGTGTTACTAGTTACAATAAACAAAGTATTGAATTTGAAAATGGGTCGCGTATTGTGGCACAAACAACCACAGAAACAACAGGTCGTGGTATGTCTATATCCCTGCTATACTGTGACGAGTTTGCCTATGTTGCTCCTAATATTGCCAGCGAATTCTGGACTTCTATCGCTCCTACACTGGCAACTGGTGGTAAGGCTATTATTACATCAACACCAAATAGTGATGAAGACCAATTCGCACAAATTTGGAATGAAGCAAACAAACGCATTGATGAATACGGTAATAGCACAGAATTAGGACGCAACGGCTACTATCCTTATATGGCTATTTGGAATCAACATCCAGATCGAGACAAGGTATGGGCTGACGAAATGCGTAGTCAGTTAGGCCCTGAAAGATTCGAACGTGAGCATGAATGTAAATTCTTGATCTTTGATGAGACGTTGATCAGCTCAATGTGCTTGTCAAATTTGGAAGGTGAAGAGCCTAAAATGAAAATGGGCCAAGCTCGTTGGTACAAAAAGATCAATCCGTCAAGCACCTATATCTGTAGTCTAGATCCCAGTTTAGGTACCGGTGGTGACTATGGCGCAATTGAAATAATAGAAATACCCAGTATGGATCAAGTGGCAGAATGGCATCATAATCTAACCCCTGTTCAAGCACAGGTTAGAATCATGCGCGACATGCTATTACATATTGACGAAAAATGTAAGAGTGCCAATGTAACCCCCAGCATTTATTACAGTGTTGAAAATAACACATTAGGGGAAAGTGCCCTAATGGCCATAGAAGCGCTGGGTGAAGAAAGTTTTCCAGGACTATTTTTGAGCGAGCCAGTCAAACGTGGGCATGTTCGTAAGTTTAGAAGAGGATTTAATACAACGCACGGCAGTAAAATATCCGCTTGTGCCAAGTTAAAACAATTAATTGAAACTAAAAAACTTAAAATTCGTAGCAAGGCATTAATTAGTGAATTAAAAACCTTCATAGGTGAAGGCGTGACATTCAAAGCCAAAGGCGGCCAGCACGATGATTTGGTTTCCAGCTTACTTTTGGCCATTAGAATGATCATGACCCTACAGGATTGGGATCCAGCAATCTACGACAAAATGCGTGATCAGGAGGGCTTGGAGGAACATGACTTGCCCATGCCTATTTACATATCCACATATTGATATAAATACTGGATATGAAACCTATTCAAATTATTAGCCAAGATTTATTCGACAAAGTTCGTAGCCGTTTCTCAAATTTAGAAATGGGCGATGAAACTGGCGCAGTGACTATTGATCCTGCAGAAGCACGTTTCTTTGATTTTGACTTTGTTATCGAAGGCAATAACATGGGCCGTGTTAGCATTAGTCTAAACGACCTAGGTAGTTTAAAAGTTTATTACAGCCAAGGTATTACTGAAAATCAAGATGATCCAATCAAACAACAGTGGTTCCATTTTTTAAAAGAAATGAGATTTTTTGCCATGCGTAGATTGCTACGTTTTGACACACGTGACATTGCCAAAACAAATCTTGATAAAAACGATTTTCAACATTTGGCCCAGACACAAGGCCCCAAGGAACAAGAAATGACAACTATGAACGAATCTAGATGGAACAGCAAAAGTTCTAAAAAAACCAGTCGTGCTGTTCAAGGACGCACAGAAGTTATTGTACGACATGCTCGTCCAGTAGATGAAGAATATGCGGGCAGTCGTTCACAACGTAAAAATATTAAGGCAATTTTTATTCAAAACGCAGACGGCGAACGTTTTAAATATCCATTTATTCACCCAGCCGGTGCGTTTGCCATGGCACAGCACGTAGATCACGGTGGAATCCCACATGATGAAGCAGGCAAAGCAATTATTAAAATGAGTGAGCAGATAGCTCAATTAGGCGAATTCCAACGTAAAGTCCACAGCGCAACGCTACACGATGATGCCACTGGCATCAAAGAACGTGCCTTAGGCCGACTAAATGAATTGAAGGCGCAAGTGGAATGTTTGGGAAAAAGAAACCATTACGAAAAATGGATGGAGACTTTTGAAGCTGATCAAGATGCCAGCACCATGATGGAACTTGACAGCGTGACAATGGAAGAATACAAACAAAAATTCACACAAACAAAATTTGAAGAAGAACTAACACAATATTTTCCACTTCTACATAGAATTATGAGTGAAACAAATACTGTTGATCTTGAAGATTATGTAAAAGAAGAAAAAGATGAGGAGTGTGATACATGTCACAAAGCCCCATGTGAATGTGATGACGAACAAGTCAAAGAAGATATTGACGCATTTGAAGAATGGGCCGACGCAACTGAGCAAGGCAAATTAACTGATGATGAAATTGAAACATTGAAAACAGCAGTCGAAGATTTACCAGATGGCAAACTACAATTAGGTCCACAAGGGCAAACAGCATGGCAATTTTTTAGCGAATTAGGTTTAGACTCAAGTGATTTAAAAGATAAATTTTCTAAAATGGCAGATGTAGATGATACCACAAATGCCATGGAAGTATTCAAAGCATGGGCACAAGAAGATTATCCAGAATTATTGGTAGCATTGGGTATGAGTGGCACTGAGCAACAACCACAATCTAACAAAGAAGAACCAACTGCAGAAAATGAAGAAATGGGTGGCATGCCTAACAAAACTATGCCAACTCGTGAAGCAGTTGTTAAAGAAGTTGCCAAATTGGTCAAGAGTCGTTTTAACGAAGACAATCCAGATGTAGGTCCATTTAACGGAAAAGAAAATATTGCCTTGGATGTTAAAAAGAAATGTGCCGAAATGTTTGGTGAAGAAGTTGGCGATCAATGTGAACAGCTAGCAATGGAATTCATGGAAAAACTTTCCAAGAAATGGCAAGAAAAACACGGCAAAGTTGAAGATGATGGTTTGGCAAGATTGAAAGAATTGTTGAACAGCGTCAAGGCAAAAGTAGAAAGTATTGGCGACAAAACTGACAACGGTCATGCTCCTGGCAATAATATAATGCCAGCTGAAGAAGGCCTAGGTGGTAAAATTGCCGCAGGTGCCGCACTATTGGCAGCATTATGGGGTGTTAACAATCACATGGCTAACCAAGCCTATGAAGCAAGCCCACAATTACAAAAATTAACACAATTTTATCAACAAGCAGAAGCACACCATGATGTGGCCAAAATGAAAGAACTTGAACGTAGAATTGAAGATCACAAACTTCGATTAGATTTGGGGCATGGCGAAGTTATGGGCAAAGATGGAAGACCAAAAGAAGTCGTTCCAGAAATGGCAGATATTTTGAAGTTATCCGGTTTGGCAAAATAAAATCAAAATGTAGCAAGATAACTCTTGCGGAGATAAATAAAAACGCATATACTAGTTGTATGCGTTTTTTCTTTTATAAGCAGTGTCTTATAAAAGAGTGGCATAACATTTATTATTAAGGAAAAACATTATGGCAACTTTAGCAGAAATCCGCGCGAAGCTTCAAGCTTCATCTCAACAAAACACTGGTAGCGGCGGTGGTGACAACGCAATTTTCGCACATTGGAACATTGCAGAAGGACAAACAGCAACAGTCAGATTCCTTCCTGACGCAGACCCAAATAACACTTTTTTCTGGATTGAACGAGCAATGATCAAATTGCCTTTCGCCGGTGTTAAGGGTGACACAAATTCTAAACCTGTAACTGTACAAGTTCCTTGTATGGAAATGTGGGGTGAGGCTTGTCCAATTCTACAAGAAGTTCGTCCATGGTTTAAGGACAAGAGCTTGGAAGAAATGGGCCGTAAGTACTGGAAAAAGAAGTCTTACTTGTTCCAAGGTTTGGTAGTTGATAGCAAACTACAAGAAGACAAAGTACCAGAAAATCCAATTCGCCGCTTTATTATGAGTAGCCAAATCTTCAACATTGTCAAAAACGCATTAATGGACAGTGAAATTGAAGAATTGCCAACTGATTATGTTCGTGGCTTGGATTTCAAGATTGCTAAGACCAGCAAGGGCGGTTACGCAGATTACACGACTTCAAACTGGAGTCGTCGTGAACGTGCTCTAAGCGAACAAGAATTGGCTGCAATCAAGCAGTATGGCTTGTTTGATTTGAAGAGCTTTTTGCCTAAGAAGCCAACTGATGTTGAACTCAAGGTTATCAAAGAAATGTTTGAAGCGTCAGTAGACGGTGAAGCATTTGATATGGATCGTTGGGGTCAATACTACAAGCCAGACGGTATGAAGGGTAACTATGGTGGTAATACTGCCAGCGCACCAGCTAATACTGCTCCAGTGACTAAAGCGGCTCCTGCCCCAGTAGCAGATGACGAAGACGATGCTCCGTTTGATGTTGAGCCAACTCCAGTACAAACTAAAGCAAGCGAACCAGCAAGCGAACCAGCAAACGGCAATCGTGCGGCAGACATTATCGCAATGATTCGCAAACGCAACGAAAACAAATAATTAGGAGATAGACTATGGGAAAGGCCTTCGATATTTCGAAGTTCCGTAAGTCTATCACCAAGTCTATTGATGGGCTTGGTATAGGCTTCAATGATCCGACTGATTGGATCAGCACTGGAAACTACGCTCTTAACTATCTTATCTCAGGGGATTTCTTCAAAGGAATTCCTTTGGGTAAAGTAACAGTTTTTGCTGGTGAAAGTGGAGCAGGTAAATCATATATCTGTAGCGGAAATATTATTCGTCACGCACAAGAACAAGGCATTTATGTTATCTTGGTTGATAGCGAAAATGCTCTTGATGAAAAGTGGTTACATGATTTAGGTGTAGATACTACTGAAGAAAAACTACTTAAACTCAACATGGCCATGATTGATGATGTAGCAAAAACTATTTCAGAATTCATGAAAGAGTACAAGGTAATGCCAGAAGAAGAACGTCCTAAGGTGTTATTTGTGGTTGATTCATTGGGCATGTTGCTTACTCCAACTGATGTAAATCAATTTGAAGCAGGCGAAATGAAAGGTGATATGGGTCGTAAGCCTAAAGCACTGACCAGTCTTGTTCGTAATTGTGTAAACATGTTTGGCAGTTATAATGTTGGGTTGGTTGCTACAAATCACACATACGCTAGTCAAGATATGTTTGATCCAGATGATAAAATCTCTGGAGGACAAGGATTCATTTACGCAAGTTCCATTGTGGTTGCCATGAAGAAGTTGAAGTTGAAAGAAGATGAGGATGGCAATAAGGTGTCCGAAGTATTAGGTATTCGATCAGCTTGTAAGATCATGAAAACTCGTTATGCTAAACCATTTGAAACTGTACAAGTTAAGATTCCCTATTCAACAGGTATGGCGCCAACAAGTGGACTAGTTGATCTATTTGAAGCAAAAGGTATATTGACAAAATCAGGTAACAAGTTACAATATACAAGTAAGGCAACAGGTGAGATCCATGCGTTTTTCCGTAAAGGATGGACTGAGGATAAACTCATGACCATTATGCAAGAATGGGACGAAACCGCATTAACTCCTGCTGTCGATACAACAAATGAAACTGAGGAAGCATAAATGGAAGAAGATTTAATCATTGAAATATGGGATATTTTTAAGGAATATATTTCTGATAAAAATAAAGAGGTAGCGGCAAATCATTTTGTAGATTTTTTACTAGGCAAAGATGTTGAAACCAGTGTGCTACAATCTGTAATGGGGTATGACTCAAATCTCGATGATGCTATCAAACTTGTCTTGGAAGATGAAGAAGTAGACAAAGACGAAGAAGACGACAGCGACTACGGATACGAAGACGAGGAATATTAATTATGACTTGGTATGCTAAAGTCAGTCAAGACATAGCACACCTTCCAGACTGCTTAGACCATTTTTACAATGAACTAGAAAGCGCAAGATCAGAGGTCAAAATCTACGGAAACGTGGAAAAGGCCTCTGCGTCTTTGCCTGGAATAGTTGAACAAAGATTTAATCAACTTCAAGAAATTGAAGCCATATTGGAATATCTTAACATTGAGCTACGTAGAATTCGTACAAAAACTTTTAGAAAATATCTAGAACATTATAATCGAGATCTAAGTAGTAGAGACTGTGAAAAGTTTGTAGAAGGTGAAGCAGACGTTATTGACATGGAAAAAGTCATCAACGAATTTGCTATGTTGAGAAATCAATGGCTAGGAATCATCAAAGGTTTGGATATTAAACAATGGCAATTGGGTAATATCATCAAACTACGTGCGGCAGGTCTTGAAGATATTTCACTGTGAGTGTATAATAATATTATGTATATAGAAGACCTAATTCAAGCTCTAGTATCTTGTCCAGCAAGGTTAAATTTGTGGGATCACAAAGTAGCCGTTAGCTTTTCTGACCAAATTTTTCAACTTACAGGGTTTACTGAAAAGCAAGCCGCTCTTGCTTTGAAGATTTTACAAAAACATACGGGTGCGCTATCTGCTTTTATGAATACCGATGTAAAACCCCTTATTGAAAATCCAAAATACAGATTGACAATTAGAAAAACTGTAACAGCTCGTAGTATTAGAATTATAGATCATGAAACTTTGAATAAATCTATTGAAGTTAAGTTTCCCTACGATGAATCATTAATAGATAAAATTAAAAAATTCAAAAGTGTGGCTGGAAATGCCGCAACTTGGGATAAAGACAGTACTGCCTGGATTTTTCCACTAAATGAAAATAATATCAGTTTTTTATCGTCGCTAGCATCTGATGTAAATTTTGATTTTGATGAAGATTTTCAAAAATATGTAGACGAGGCAGATAAAATTGTTAACGAAATGGAAAAATATGCTCCTACGTTAGCAATACATGACGGAGACTTAAAAATACTGAATTCTCCAAAAAATATGCCAGAAATTGATACCGACGATATTGTCGAAGCAATTTTCCAAGCAAGAAAACATGGTGTTACACTATGGGATGAACACATTGACCAGTATATTTCCAGTGAAGAATTTGATCCTGTACTACGTGATTTTTTAAAAAACAATTATGCTTTTCCAACCCGGTTGAAAGCTGAAAATACCGACATTTTTTGTCTGGAACAGATCGTAAAATATCTATCTCCGTGTTTATTCATCATTCCTGGCGGAAATGAACTGGCTAAAATTACACAGGCACATACCCTACTAAAGGGTATGAATGTGGACAGTAAAAACATGAGTGTTTTGTTCAGATTATCGACAGAAAATGGGCGAAATTTTAACGATTTTGTCAAAAATCAGGCAATAAATGGGCCAATTCATGACGATACTAAAATAGTGTTTGTTAGCGGTAAACTACCAAAAACAGTTATTAAATCAGGAATTAAATTTAATAGTATTATTAACATGGGATATACCATGGCGCATTATACTCTTAAAGAATTCACAAAAAATCATCAAAATTCCATATATTTTGATGTTAAAATAAAAGCACAGGGATTTGACTTTGACGACTTGTAAAATCATTATCAAGGATGAGGTAAATGTTAAGATTGAAAATTTAGATCTTGACACACGCAAAGCCTTGGTTAAAAAATTCAAGTATGAAGACCCCACTGCTCGCTTCAGACCAGCCTATAAATTGGGTCGATGGGACGGTACAGTGAGCTTCTTTGGTCTTGGCGGAACAACCTACATGAGTATGCTTCCGCAGGTTTTGGAATACCTTGAGAGTAAGAATTTTTATATTGAATTAGAAGATCAGAGATCTCCCATATCCTTGGGATTTGATGAAATCGCCACGGATTTTTGGGGTGATTTGACATGGCCCGAAGGACATAGATTTGCTGGTCAACCCATACGACTTAGAGAAGACCAAGTTGAAGTCATAAACATATTTTTAAAAAATCCACAATGTATTCAGGAAATTGCCACTGGTTTTGGTAAAACAATTACCACCGCAACTTTGAGTAAAATTTGTGAAAAATATGGTCGAACAATAACCATTGTGCCTAATAAAAGTTTGGTAGAACAAACACTGGAAGATTTTGTCAACTGTGGTTTAGACGTAGGCGTTTATTATGGTGACAAGAAAGATTTAGATCGAACACACACAATTTGTACTTGGCAAAGTCTTAATATTTTAGATAAAAATACCAAAAATTGGGACGAAGTAGCTTCGGCAAAATTAGAGTTATTATTGGACAATGTTCAAACAGTCATGGTAGATGAAGTACACATGGCCAAGGCAGAAGTGTTGAAAAATCTATTGACACGCAATCTAGCCAAAGCACCAATACGTTGGGGGTTGACTGGTACTATACCCAAGGCCGACCACGAATTTCAAAGCATCAAAGCCAGTCTAGGCGAGGTGGTTAACCATGTACATGCTCATGAATTACAGGAAGCAGGTGTATTAAGTAACTGCCATGTGAACATTGTACAAACTGCCGAATGGAAAGAGTTTGGCGCATACGCAGAAGAATTAAAATATTTGGTCACTGATGATAATCGTATCTCCTATATCTGTGATCTAATACAAGGAATAGCGGAAACTGGGAACACCCTGGTACTAGTTGGTCGAATAGAGTCTGGAAAGACCATGGTCGAAAAAATGCCTGGAAGTGTTTTTATTAGTGGTGAAGTAAAAACCAAAGATCGAAAGGCAGAATATGACGAAGTTAAAACTGTTGACAACAAGATTATTGTGGCAACTTACGGTGTGGCCGCTGTGGGTATTAATATTCCTCGGATTTTTCATCTGGTTCTCATTGAGCCCGGTAAGAGCTTTGTCCGCGTTATACAATCAATTGGACGCGGTATTCGGAAAGCCGACGACAAAGACTTCGTACAGATCTGGGATATCACGGCGGCGTCAAAATATGCCAAGAGACACCTCACTGAACGCAAACGCTATTACAAGGAAGCGAAATATGCTTTCACAATTCAAAAGGTCAAATATTAATAATGCAAATACTAACAATAGAAAACGAAACATTTTATCTGAATGAACTTCCAGACGAAATAGATGAGGACATGCGATTTGCTGTTATGGATAACAGCGATAGCTCCAATCCAGATCACTTGTTTGTACCACTGATCTTTTTAGAAAGTTTTACAGGGCCGGCTGTGGTGTTGAAGATCGGGCCGCATGAACTTACCATGCCACTAGATTGGTGTACCATCGTAGGTGATCCAGAAGGTCCAGAAATGGAAGTACTGCCATTGACTAGCCTTAACGATCGAGGGTTTAAAACATTTTGTTTCAATCCACGCAGTAGTTTTAGACCAGAATTTTTAGACATTGATATTATTGATGTTTATCAAGATGTCAAATGGTACTTTCCTAAAATGCGTCCAGGACAACTGCTGTGTACGCCATTGGAAAAAGGCCCCAAACCACGCTGTGCTTATTTTGTCAAAGAAGTTAGCCGTCAAAGTGAGATTGTAGATTATACTAAATGTTGGTAATATGGGAAATCTTAAACCAGGCGCAACGTATATTCATGAACGTGTAGGTGATGTTGTCTACAGCAGAGAATTTGGTTCCGATCCCAGCACCAGACAGGTAGCTGGCTGGGATTACAATAAAGATGATCCAAATTTCGATCCCAGGACATCGGATGGCCGCCCATTGATTGATCAGATGCGAGAAGACCAGTTATGGGGAGAAATTAGACGTGCGGCGAAATCCAATCCCACTATACAAGAAGCCCTGGAACGTGTTAAAATAACTTATTACCTTAGCAAAGAATATGATGATCGATATGGCAGAAAATAATTCAGTATTTGTTGTTGGCGATAATGAAGTAATTCATATTGATGCCTCCGGCAATATAGGTGTTAGTACTTGTAGTCCTGGAAAATATTTTACCGTGACATTTCCGCCAGATCCAGAACCTTTGACTGAATGGTATAAAGATGCTGTAAAACAAAAAGGACTTGCTCCACATAAAAAGGAAAGAGATGGCAACTAAAAAGACAGCTAAACCTAAAAAAGAAAAATTACTGGAAATTGGTCGAGTAATGTCTGCCATTGACACTAAAAATTATGAATTTTACAACAACCTAACTCCAGAAGAACAAAAAGAGTTTAGCCCTTATCCCTTGCTTCGATCTGTCAGCAACACCACAAGTAAAAATAGAGATTTACAAGAGTGGTATATAGAAATGACCAATGAAATGGTCAATAAAAATTTCTTTGAACTAAGTCATAAGCATCCTGGATTGATGTATAAGCTATACGCAACAGTAGGTACCGGCGGTACTACTTTTCACGGATACTTACCATCCCTTAAGTATAAGTTTGATAAATTTGAAAAACTATTGGGTGAAATATACCCTGCTATGAAAGCTGATGAAATCAAAATGCTAGCCAGCATGATGGATAAAAATGACCGAGAAGAGTTATTTGACAGCATGGGATTTGATAAGAAACAAAGGAAAGAATATGAGTAAAGAATTATGGACTGTATCAGTAAATAAAAATCATGAAGTTTACATTGTGTCAGATGATCACACTCATGATGTAACAATGAAAGTTGAAGGTACTTTTGGCGAACTAGATGACCTTGTTTGGTTTGCCAGTAATTTGGCAAGAAAATTAAACGGAACATTAAATGATAGCGTTGGTGAATCAGCCTAATAAGTGCGCTCATTGTGGCAAGGCATTTGTACAAGAAAAAACTCTTGTGGCTCATATGTGCGAAAGAAAACGCCGTGCGCTTCAAAAAAATGAAAAAAGAGTACAAGCTGGCTACATGGCATTTAATAGATTTTGGCAGTTGGCCCAAGGCGGAAAAAAGCTCAAAACCTATGAAGAATTTTGTGATACTGCCTACTATAATGCTTTTGTTAAATTTGGTTCTTTTATAAACAATACTAATCCACTATATCCAGACAAATTTGTTGACTATGTGATTAAAAGCGGAATCAAATTGGATCACTGGTGTAGAGACGACTTATACGAAAAATATCTGTATGACACGATAAAGACAGAGCCGGTGGAATCCGCAGTACAACGAACCATACAAAATATGATGGAATGGGCCGACGAACACAAGGCACAATTTGAACATTATTTCAATTATGTTAGTTTAAACAAAGCAGTACATGATATTAGGAACGGCAATATTAGTCCGTGGGTAATTTTAAATACCAACACTGGTAAAAAAATGATACAGACAATGAGTGACGAGCAGTTGGATATGATTGCGCCAGCTTTTGATGTTCCTTATTGGTTAAAAAGATTTAAAGAAGTACCAGCAGATGTTGCGCTGGTAAAAGAAATTTGCGAAGAGGCAGGTATTATATGACACAATTAAAAGGATTAGTTCCAAAAGGATGGGGCTCAGAATATATTTGGGCTACCAATGACAAGTACTGTGGAAAATTTATGAACTTTAACACAGGTGCTAAGTTTAGCATGCACTTTCATAAAGACAAAGAAGAAACATGGTATATACAATCAGGCAAGTTTATTATCCGCTGGATTGATACTATTAACGCAGAAGTTTACGAAAAAGAAGTATGTGACGGTGCTGTGTGGCATAATCCTCCATGTATGCCACATCAAATTGAATGTCTCGAAGCAGGTACCGTTATTGAAGTAAGTACTCCAGATTCAGTTGAAGACAACTATCGTGTGGGAAAAGGTGACAGTCAAAAATGAAAATTTTAATCACAGGATATAAGGGATTTATTGGCCAAAATATGGTCAATGCGCTCAAAGATGAACATGAATTAAGTTTCTATGAATGGGGAGATCAAGTTCCAGAGTTTGAAGGTCTTGACTGGTGTATTCATCTTGGTGCTATCAGTAGTACCAACGAAAAGAATGTGGAAAAGGTCATGCGACAAAATCATGACTTTAGTTGTATGTTACTTGTGGCTTGCCAAATCAACAAGGTAAATTTACAATACGCATCCAGTGCCAGTGTGTATGGTATGGGTCCGAACTTCAGCGAGGATGGCGAACTAAGTCCGCAAAGTCCGTACGCTTGGAGCAAATATTTGTTTGACAGACATGTCAAATCACAAAAATTTGACAACATTATTGTACAGGGGTTTCGTTATTTTAATGTCTACGGTCCACACGAAGATCATAAGGATCAACCGAGCCCGCATCACAAATTTACCAAGCAAGCAGAAACAACTAGTGTGATTAAATTGTTTGAAGGTAGCGAAAATTTTAAACGTGATTTTGTATCAGTGAGTGAAGTAATCAACATACACAAGAAATTTTTTGATGTTAAAGAAACTGGTATATGGAATGTGGGCACTGGCAACCCTCAATCATTTCAGCATATAGCAGAAATTATTGCTGAAGGTATGGAAGCGCAGATTGAATATATCCCAATGCCTGATGATATCAAGTCACAGTACCAAAAATACACCTGTGCCGACTTAACTAAATTACGGAAATATTATCCATGACCACAGTAATGGTTAACGGAACATTTGATATTTTGCATCCTGGACACGTGGCATTGTTGAACACTGCCCGTAGTTATGGTGATTATCTTGTTGTAGCAATAGACACAGATCGACGTGTTAAAGAACTTAAAGGCCACAAAAGACCAATCAACAATCAAAATTTTAGACGTACTATGTTATCAAATCTTAAAGCCGTAGATGTTGTGGAATTTTTTGATAGCACAGAAGAATTAATTGAACTGATGAAAATGTATAAACCGGACGTGTATGTCAAGGGTAGTGACTGGAAAACGGACACACAATCCACAGCACATCAATATTGTAAGGAAATAATTTATTATGACAGAGTTGGCGACTATTCAACCAGCAAGATCATTCAAGATATTATTATTGGGTGATAGTTGTACTGACGAGTACTATATAGGTACTTGTGATAGACTAAATCCTGAAGCACCTGTTCCCATTATGAATATTCGGGAACACTATACCACACCGGGTATGGCCAGTAATGTATATAAAAATTTAACCACACTAGGTTGTGAAGTTGATTTCATTACCAATGCGGAAACAATTACAAAGACACGTTATATTGATAAAAAATCTGGTCAACATTTATTAAGGGTAGATAATGACCGTGAACTAACTTCCTGGAGTGGCCGCACTACACTACCGTTAGAAACTTATGATGCCATTGTAATGAGCGATTACAATAAGGGATTTTTAACATATTCAGAAATGCAACATGTATGTAGATCGTTTGATGGCCCAATTTTTATTGACACTAAAAAAACAGACCTAAGACGATTTAATCCTGCTTTTATCAAAATTAATGAATTAGAATATAGCAAACGAACTAGCGAAGCCAGTAATATGATTATTACTCTAGGTGGACGAGGTGCTATGTATAAAAAAGATTTTCTAACAGCGGTTTACGATGGATACCCTGCCGAAATAGTGGATGTATGCGGATGTGGTGATACCTTTTTATCAGCATTGACTTATCAATACCTAATGACAAAAGATATAGATAGTGCTATAATATTTGCTAATGCCGCGGCCAGTATCACAGTACAACACCGAGGAAATTATGCCCCAACATTGGACGAAATAAATGCCAGACATTGATATCGATTTTGCCGATAGAACGCAGATACTTGACGTAATTAAACATGTACCAGCAACTATTGACGGAGTCAAAAAACACAATACAGGAATTTATGTACAGGAGATTCCAGTTAATCCATTGACTGGGCAATCCAGTATTGAATATAAGACTGCTGAAGCAAGGGGCTATTTTAAAATAGATTTTTTGAATGTCAGCATATATAAAGACATCAAAAATGAAGAACATTTAAACACATTACTATCAACGGAGCCATTATGGGATCTACTAGAACAAGAAGAATTCACGAATCTCTTATTTCACGTGAATGGTCACGGGCACATCTTGAAGACGCTGAAACCGAAAACAATAGAAGAGCTCGCGGCCTGCTTGGCAATAATACGCCCAGCAAAAAAACACCTCTTAGACAAGAGCTGGAACGACATATTCGCAGAAGTATGGACGAAGCCGACGACTGACGACTATTATTTTAAAAAAGCACACGCTGTGGCCTACGCAATGGCCATAGTTGTTCAAATGAATTTGATCTGTGAGAGAATTAGCTACGAATACTCTTAGGAGTTCTAACCAGTTGAATTGATTTGCGTTTGATCCGCTTTTCCGCAATCTCTCTTAAATTAACACTGGGTCCAAAGATTAGTTCAACATCTTTGCTGTTAAAAGTTTTAATGGTATACTTGAACAACTGCATTTGTTGTTTAAGGAAAATATTAATGGGAATTCTACGATTGCTTTCCCACCACCAAGTTTCTCCCATTTCTAAAAAAAGCTGTCGTTCTGCGGAGGTTTTGATCAGTGAAATGTCGTAGATAGTGGCCACGTATTCGTCAAAATTTATTATGATTCCGACATACTCTGTATTATTTGATTTGATACAGGAAACAAAGGGATGGTTTTCTTGGAAGGTTTCTGGGGTTACCATTATTAATAAATACTCTTATGCAAAGTTTACCAATCTATTTATATCCAAATATACTCGAGGTCATATTAGATTTGGATCCAACTACTCGAGGAGTCAACCAGGTTATGTATCAACGTGAACTAACAATACAAAAAGGTATTAAAAACAATATAAGAATACAATTTAAGAACAGCGACCAAAAATTGGTAACTGTGTCTAGCAGTTCCGTGTTTGTGTTTAACCTGTTTGATGCCACAACTCAAAGACAGTTGTTGAGAAAACAACTAACAATCTTAGATGATACAATGTTAGCAAATACTTCAGCAGATCAACCTGTGACTGGCAATACATTGACATTTACCAACACCAGTGGCATCGCTATAGGACAGATTGTGAGTGGTTTTGGAATAACTCCAAATAGCACAGTGGTCAACGTGTCAACTAACACTGTCACCTTGAACCATTTGACAACCTATCCAGTGTCTTCTTCAACTTCATTGACTGTTGCAACTCTAGCTCTACGTGGGACCGCACAACTATCACTAACTGAAAGTGACACATTGGGTTTAGATATCGGTCCGTACCAGTACTCAGTGACCTACATGGATATGGCTGATGGCACATTTTTACCCACATATTCTAATACCTATTACAATGTTGCTGGTATAGCAAACGTGGCACAAGATGCGTATCCCGTACTTCAGCCTAGCCAGGAAATCACTGCTTTCCTAAAAACCTATAATTCTCAAACTCAGTTATATGAATGGAAAAGCGGTAATGTCTATGCCTACCCAGAGTATAATTCAAATTCGGCTCTTCAAACTGTGGCCATGTACATGACCAATTTCCAAGGACAAGTGTTTATCCAAGGCACATTAAGCAATCAACCAGACAGTTACAACAAATACTTTACCATCGCTTCCAATACCTATACTGGGTTCAGTGGAGTTGACTATGTGAATTTCAACGGTATCTATTCTTATATTAGAATCATGTATATCCCTACCAAAGGCCCTTTGGATTCGGATAACACAGATACTGCTTACTCCGGAACCTTTGACAAAGTACTATATAGAAGTTAAACTTAATAGATGAATGACATACAGTCGACTCTATTAACATTACTGCCTCCAAAAAGAAAATCTACACCCAGTGGATGGACTAGCTTTGATGCTGTGTGTTGCCATAATAATGGAAATACTCGAGACACCAGAAAACGTGGCGGAGTACTAATAAATTCAGATGGCGGATTTCAGTATCACTGCTTTAACTGTAATTTCAAAGCGGGCTGGACTCCGGGCAAACTATTAAGTAAAAATACCAAAAATTTATTCAAGTGGTTGGGCCTGTCTGAATCCGATATCGGCAAGTTAGGGTTGGCCGCTCTTAAAATCAAAGACGATCAACCTGTAATCAAGCGTCCGCTAAATTTTGTATTGGAAGAAAGATCTCTGCCTGATGATTGTTTGTCCATCGATACCTGGGTAGCAGAAGATTGCCAAGATCCAGAACTGCTGGCTATAATTGAATATGTGGTATCAACTCGCAAAATGTCTTGGGATTGGTATGATTGGCATTGGAGTGCCGCTCCTGGGTACAGGGATCGAGTGATTATTCCCTTTTATCATGAAGGTAAAATTGTGGGTTATACTGGTCGAAAGATAACAGATGGTAAGCCCAAATATTTGACTGATGCTCAACCAGGATATGTGTTCAATATAGATGCTCAGATCAACAATAGGCAGTATACTATAGTTGTAGAAGGACAGTTTGATGCCATTGCTATTCAAGGATGTGCTATAGGTCATAATGAGCCTAACGAAACTCAGATCATGCGGATTAACGCATTGAATCGTGAAGTTATAGTTGTACCAGATCGAGATCGTCCAGGTGCCAAGATGATAAAAACAGCCATTGAACAAGGTTGGAGTGTGAGCTTGCCCCCTTGGGAAGATGACATCAAGGATGTGGCTGATGCTGTGAAAAGATATGGAAGACTATATACCTTAACCACAATTTTAAAGTACAAAGTGTCAGGTGAGATAAATTTACATCTATTAAAGAAGAAACTAGAGAATGTCGAAGAATAAACAACCAAAACCCAATTACGATTACAACATGCAACGGCTCTACTTGGAAATGTTTCTAAGTGATGCTGAAACTTTTATCAGATGCCAAAATATTTTTGATCCTGAAAACTTTGATCAAAAGTTACAGACAGCCGCTGAGTTTATTACCAAATATGTAGACGAGTATAAGGTAATGCCTGAGGTCAGTATTGTTAATGCCAGTACAAGAAGCGACTTTGCCTCAGTGACCCTGGAGCGTGAAAATTATGATTGGCTGTTGAATGAATTTGAACAGTTCAGTAGACACAAGGGGTTAGAGAGAGCCATTATTGCCTCCAGCGATTTATTGGAAACTGGCGATTATGGCCCAGTAGAAAAATTGATCAAAGATGCCATACAGGTCAGTCTCAGCAGAGATATGGGCACTGATTATTTTGCTGACCCCAGAAGTCGATTGAGCAAACTCAAAGACAACAACGGACAGATCAGCACTGGCTGGCCCAGTATTGATAAGAAACTGTATGGTGGTTTTAACCGTGGCGAGTTGAATATTTTTTGCGCAGGATCGGGCGGTGGTAAGAGTTTGTTCTTGGCCAATATGGGTGTTAACTGGGCCTTGGCTGGTTTAAATGTTGTCTATCTAACATTTGAATTGAGTGAAGGATTAGTCAGTATGCGATTGGATAGTATGACCACAGGTATTAGCACTAGGGATATTTTCCGCAATATTGATGATGTAGAACTCAAGGTTAAAATGCTGGAAAAACGCAGTGGACACCTACAAGTTAAGTATATGCCTAGTGGTAAAAATTGTAACGATATTAGAGCCTATTTGAAGGAATATCAGATCAAAACAGGGGTAAAACCAGACGTTTTACTCATAGATTACCTCGATTTAATGATGCCTTTGTCAGTGAAGGTAAGTCCCAGCGATTTGTTTGTAAAGGACAAATATGTGAGTGAAGAGATTAGAAACTTGGCCATGGAAACACAGTGTATTACTGTAACAGCATCGCAATTGAATCGTAGTGCAGTTGAAGAAATTGAGTTTGACCACAGTCATATTTCAGGTGGTTTGAGCAAGATCATGACAGCAGACAACGTGATTGGTATCTTTACCAGTAGGGCTATGAAGGAACGTGGACGCTATCAAATACAGTTTATGAAGACACGTAGTTCAAGCGGTGTGGGACAAAAAGTCGAATTGGAGTTTAATCTAGATACATTACGTATTAGTGACTGTGAGGAAGAACAGGAAGGCAGTTTTAATCAACAACGTCAGTCTAGCCATTCAAACAGTGTTATTGATGGGTTAAAACGTACCAGTCAAGTTAGCACTAGTACTGAAAGAAGTGACCCAAAAGAGGGTTTTGATTTTAGTAAGTTGCCCAAACCTAGGACAAATGCGCCAGCAATTAGAAGTATGATTAGTAGTCTAAATCCAGAGCGAGATTAAAACCAAAGACTGGCCTGATGATGAGCGCTGGCATCAATGGCCTCTTGCCACTGTTGTTCACCGCCCTGCATACTCAGTACTAGATCAACAGTGGCAGGCACCGTTTCCCAACTCATACTGTTACGCATGATTTTTTTGCTGGGACGAATTGATAAACTTTGTGCCAATTCCATTCCTTCCCAACTCCAATACCCAGCACATGCTCTGTACGTACTAGGACCTTCTCCTGCGCTCAACGCGGTGAGTACTGATATGTCATTGGTTATGCTCAGTTCTTCGTTTATGGATACTGTCGACCGTCCTGACCAATCTTTACTGTGTATTACATGAATCCTATCTTGACCGTTTGGCCCACCAAACCATATGGGATCATGCCCATCTATATCTATTCCAATCCTACCACTGATTTCCTGTAGTGTTTGATTAGGGATGGCTTGATTAACCTGTATACCAATAGCAATATCTGGAGTGTGGCTTACAACCAAAATTACACCATGCTCAAGCTCATGATTTCTTGTCCTGGGACTGGAACACAATAGATATCCAAAATAAGTTTTATTTTTAACTGTTGTCATATCCAATATTTATTGGAATAAATATCAAGTTATGATATCAAACGAAACTGCAAAACCCATAGAATACAACTCAGTGTTGAACCCAAAACTGTGGGATCACGATCATTTAAAAAGTGAAGTACGCGGCGCACTATTACGCATTGCCGAAGACTTTAAAAAGTATATTGATGTACCTTTTGATGTGACTGACATAGTTATTACCGGCGGCAATGCCAACTATAACTACACAACTCACAGCGATATTGATTTACATCTTATAGCAGACTATGACAGTGTGGACTGTGATCGTACCGCGGCAGAATTGTTTGATACCAAACGTTTACTTTACAAACGAGATTACTCAATTGATATTCATGACGTGCCTGTAGAATTGTACGTAGAAGATCAAGACCATCCAGCAGTGAGTGGCGGTAGTTATAGTGTGTTACATAATCGTTGGATCAGTAAACCCAACCCCAACTTGCCTAAGTATGATGAAGACGCTCTAGATCATATGGTCAGTGTTTGGCATGAAGTTTTGAAGAACGCAATGAAAACTGGCTCTTTACAAACTTGCCGTAATGCTGTACAATTATTACGTAAGTATCGTAAATTAGGATTGGCCACCCAACAAGGTGAATTCAGTATTCCCAATCTAGTTTACAAATCACTCAGAAACGATAAAACCTTAGAGGGTATTACTGTTATGATTGATCGCTTACATGATCAAGAATTCAGCATATAAAAAGGAAAACCAATGCCAACAATATACATAGACATGGACGGCGTCGTTGCCGACTTTGACACCGTGGCTCAACAAATCATGAAAGCTACACGGGAAGAACGCAGACACGCAGAAGTTACAGGACGTTGGCCAGATCACAAATGGCGTGAAATTCTACAGCAACAAAATTTTTATCGCATACTGCCCAAGATGCCTCGAGCTGATGAGCTAATGGCCCTGGCAAAGAGTTTTGAAAAAGACCTAGGTTATAGGTTGCGTATGCTCACAGCTATTCCACGCAAGAATGATTTTCCTGAAGTGTTTCAAGATAAAATGGATTGGATGGCTGAGTTTTATCCTGGAGTGCGTGTACACTTTGGTCCCTATAGTGAAGACAAGCAACATCACTGCCGTCCTGGAGATATTCTAGTAGATGATCGAGCCAGCAATATTAAGGAATGGCGAGCGGCAGGTGGCATAGCAGTTCATGTTACCGAGGACTATGACCTAGCGCTCAAAGAACTACAAGCGTTATACAGCCAAGCAGTGGCCAGTATGGTTATATAATTTCAGGGGGAGTACTGTTAATTATGGCAGTACTAGTTTCACGATCAATGTGTAAGTAGCCTTGGCAACACATATTCCAATCATCTCCACCACCGCCACTGGGCGTTACTGAGTCGTACACTGCGATGCCATCAATTCTAAAGTGTTTGAACAAGTATTCGTGACTGCCGTTTTCAAACACACGCCAAACATGTTCTGGGGTGCCACGACCCGGCTGTCCACGACTCTTGTTGAATCTTATGTGATAGGTGTTCATATGATTTCAGGTGCCTCGGCTGGGGGCAAAGGTGCCACAGCGAGATTGAAGTGTATGAAGCGTAGAGGCTTCTTGCCACCGTGACGTGTAAAGCTGTGGGGCACATAGCTGTTGGTAAAGAACAACAAGCCTTCACGGGGAGCAAATATGATACTGCTACTGGCCATGGTGGCATCACGCCCGTTGCGTTCAGGGAGATTAGTCATGTTCTTGCCTGGACGTGGATCGTGTAGCTGTATGATACTAGAATCCTTGGGCACGTCTAAGAAGTAAAAGCCCGATAGTTGACTGCCATGTCCATGTGTGTGATATTCCATACTGCTGTGCAGGTGATGTTCCTGGCACCATACTTCAGTCATGGCAATCTGTAGGTGATCCATGGCATAGCCCTGACTGTTCAATATGTTCCAGCCAGTCTGTGCCACATAGTCCAAGAAGGGCCGTAGTGCCTCCTCGCCAGTGAGATTGGCAGTTTGATACACAGGGTATAGGGGATTGAGCTTGGTGCTCTTCCTAGTCAGTGACAGATGCTGTAGGCTGATTCCTCGCACTGTGTCCAGGAAATCCGTTTTCACTATGGTATAGGCTCCGGTGACAAAGTGCTGATGTAGACTCAGTAGATCACCCTGCGGAGGTATTGTGGCCTCGGCTGCAGGTGTTTCACCCATGATGACTTCTGCGGTATGGTCAGTGGCAGTGGTTGATGTCAAAGTGTGGGCTCTTGAGGTGGGGTGAGTTGACTGCGATGAAAGGCCGCGGCTTCAGCTGCCGCTCTAGCTTCAATGGCTAGGTTGGCCGCATCCTTGGCCGCACGATTGGCTGCAGCTTCAGCAGTGATCCTTGTTTGTTCAGCTAGATCCGCGGCTGCTTGAATCTTGGCTTCCAACTCCGCACGAGCCCGGTCCACAGCAGTGGTGGCCAGGACTGATTGTTTTTTGGCCTGAGCAAACAGCTCCTGCTCAGTTTGTTCAATGCGCTGATATAAGGTATTAAACCATCCCATGAGATATCTCCTAATGTGTATATATAGCAATTATATAGGTATATTTACCCCAGGTCAATGTGCATGGTAAAAAATTTCTGTAAAAAAATTTCTCCAGGGGATCTTTAGAACATCAGATAGTTTTTTCAAGCACCAAATCTCAGTAGAAACAAGCTGACACTGCTTTCACGACGAAAAGCCACACCACAGTAAAAGGCCTGCTTGAGAGTCCACATGTCCCACGTCCAATCCCGATAGTGTGGGCCAACATGACGTTCTAACCATGTTTCCACACAGTTGACCTGTTCAATCCAATCGCCCTGTCCTTGGTGTCTAGGATCTTCTATATAGGGCCATGGAGCAACAGCATGATATGGTAATACGGGATACCTATCCCAAAGCATACGCATGTGAATATTTACACCAGAAGGACCAAAAAGGTGGAGAGATCCAAGGGCCAGAGCGAAGCGCGGAGCGCGAAAAATTTTAGGGAAAAGATTTTCCGGAGTGGCAGAGGGATAATATCCATAATACTATCTATAATACAATCTACAGTGAATCTACTGTATACGCCACAGTAAATCTACTGACATCAAAACTGCCAAGACCATCCAAAGCGTATAATATTGTTAGTGACAGCAATGCCCTCTACAATAGTGGTCACAGTGAGTATGTCCCTACGAAATTCAGGGAATTGATCAGCTAGTATAAAGATCAAGGGACTTAGGATAAAATGACGATCCAAGGCCTGCGGAGTGGGATATCTACCTAATAGGGGATTGGTTTCAAAACAAGCATGATGACACCACCCCTTTTCTGCTATACTACGAGTAGTGTGCCAATCCATGAACAAGAGAGTGCCCGCCGTATAAGCTAGATATCGATCCCGTTGACTCCAAGATTCTGCGGTATTGAGTGTGAGATTTAGAGTGCTAGTGGGTTCTGGAGCGGTATCTATAGCGGTATCCCCAGTGTCAGCATGGGCAAACACGCTAGCACAAGTGAGTAGGAAGATTATGACGTAGCGTAGATATGGCAGCATGTCTATATTTACACTCAGGGGCCGGTCTATGCATGCATGAAAACCTGTGATAAAAAATAAAAACAACCTGGTGATCTAGATCTGGCGGGTTCTACTATAAGTCGGGTTTTTTTGATGAAATTTTTAGCATTGCTTTTGTTGTATTTGCGCAACAGTTTAATATGCATACCAGGCCCCACCAACCAGTCACCACCAACCACCATGCCACCAGTCAAAAAAAGGCCCCGTCAAGTCTAACTCAACGGAGCCAAAAACTCTACGTCTACTCTTAGCTCTTAGTCCATACGGCTACCGCTGTAGATCTTTGCCTCAGGGAATTGGCTACGGAAGTAACGAGCAAAAGCTTCTGCTCCTGCTTCCTTAACAGAGATGCTCTGCGTGGGCAAGCCTGCTGGATCCCACAGTGTCAACGTCTTAGGCCTGTAGCTCTTACGGAAGCCTGCAGCCATAAGCGCCTTAGCTTCTTTGCTGTTGGTACGCTCTACGAAGATGTCTACCCAGCCAAAGCCACAAGCGTCACGCTCGCCTACCTGCGCATACATCTGCTGGGCAGCCGCCACAGCTTCTTGTTGAGCACCCGCCACAGCAGAGATGATCTGCTCTTTTGTAAAACCTTTCATACTAGCTCCTTAGTGTGTTGTGTAAGTCTATATTATACGGCCCTTTCGGGCCTTTGTCAACCGCAGATTGCGTACTCAGCCAGCTCAGCCCAGTTACGACTGCCCGCCCGGCGGATCTTGACACATTGGATCAGTGTACGCAGGCTCAACTCTTTCACACGGTCCTGTACCTCAGCGATCAAGTCCATGGCGTCCTGCTTGTGGACCTGTTCGTACTCGGGCATGAACTCACCACTGGTTAGTAGGTGACGCATACGTTCAACCTTTTGCTCTGTGGTCATACTCAAGTCCACACACAAGCTTCGTGTCACAACGGCTTGGTCCAATTGTGAGGAGCTCATGTTACTGATGAAGACCACACGACCTTTGAAGAGGAATGAGTTAGGCAGGTCCTCGTCCTTAAAGTCCGCACGCCATGTGACCACTCGCTGGCTGTAGGAATCTAGTGCTGTCTTCAGCAGGCTCAAGCTCACTGGATCTTTGAGCACTGAATCACAGTCATCAAACACTAGAACTGAGTCTTTGTTTTCATACAGCAAGCGGAACAGGCCTTTTGCTGTACTGTAGCCTTTGACAACGGTGTAGCTCTTACGAGCGCGGATCTCACCTGCCTCTTGTAGGGTCACGTCTGAGAAGCCCCGGTTCTTCAAGGCCTGGATCACTGTATGGCTCTTGCCCAAGCCACCTGGACCGCAGATGATCACTGATGCTTGATCGCCACCTGCTACCATGTCGACCATGTCTGTGACAAAGCCGAATCGCTGATTGATTGTGAACTTACTGGGCACCACAACATTCTTGGGTGCGGTGTAAGTGATAGAGACTGGACCGCTACCATCTCTGCGTTGACGGGGTGTACCGTCATTCTTGTAACCTCTTGGCATATCAGCTCCTAGTGTGTGTTAGTGTAAGTCTATATTATACGGCCTTAGGCCCGTTCTGTCAACCTGTAGGGTTAATCGCCGATAAACACAAACGGCTCGCCGTTGTTGTGGAAATCAAACGAATCAACACGGATGTCTTCAGCATCAATACCGCGTTGGTATTCTTGGTTCATACCAATCTCAACAGGCATGTTGCCATCCAACCGGCTCAAGATTGCGATCAACTCTGCCACTGTCAGTGAGGGTTTCATTTTGTGTTCCTTGTGTGTTAGTATCTTGTTCATGTATGTATTATACTGCTCTTTTAGACTTCTGTCAACCGAATTACGAAGCCTGTGTAGTCTTTTTTGGCACGTCCTTTGGCCTTCAAACCAGCGATGCTGCCTAGGGGATCCAGGAAGCGCAGGTCGTGTAGGTCAGCATTGATCACGGGCAGACCCATGTGGGTGTCGGGCAGACGATCAAACACTGCCGCGATCGTGTAACCCTGCTCAATGGCCGCCGCCACATCAGCATCATTGCCATCAGCCTTAGAAAACGTCAAGTGGTAGTTGGGGATATGCTTGACCTTGCGACCCAGGACCTTGGTATAGTCATAGAACTGTACTGTAGAGAACAATTGGAAGATGTTCATGCCCGTAGTGCCTACCTCGTACTTCTCCCAGCTCAAGTCACTGGTACCATTCAAACGGAACACTGGCGTCAAGCCCTTACGCTCTGCGAACTTGATGGCCTTTTGAATGTCCTTGTAGAGATCCATCATGAACTGTTCGCGATCACGGAAGAACTCAACTGTCTTGCGGATACGGGCCTTTTGGATTGTATTGGTGTTCTCGCCCTTCTTGAACATGCCGCCCCTGCCTGCTGTATTAAGGCAAGCGGATGCGCAACCTGCTGTGGCCTTGGGGCAGGTGTTGCGCCCGCTAAGGGTGGATGGGGCAAGGTGTAGGATAAAGCTCAAGTACCCTAACTTGGTACCTTTTTGGATTTTGGGGTTTGCAGTGCTTAAGAGTTTGAACATAGTGTGTGTCCTTTAGTGTGTGTAAGTCTATATTATAAGGCATTATCGCAGGCTTGTCAACCAATTTGTGACTTCAGGATCAACTTCCATCATGCGATCAAACTGGGCCGCAACCAGCATGTCACGCATGGCATAGTATTCGGCGCCACCCGCACGGCAGAGATCTTCCACGGCATGCATGGAAGGCATCTTCCACAGGAGTTCGCAGATGAACTTTTGGTTGGGTGTGAGCCCGGTGATTGTGAGTTCGTTTTCGTCTCTCATATTAAAATTCTCCTGCGATGATCATGGCCAAGAGCATGATCCACACTGGGGTCAACATAATGACAAGGTTGATGTAGGCTTGTTCCATTATACAGTCTCCTTGACAAAGTAGCGGTAGGCCATCTGCTCGAGGACTGTCATCTCTTCCCAAGTCTTAAATGCTTCCATGGTGTGCTCCTTAGTGTCTATGTGTGTATTGTAGCAGGGTTCTTGGACCCTGTCAATAGATCTTGTCAACTCTTTCACGCATCTTTATGAACCTGCGCCAGGCACGACTCTGTGGAGTACGATGCAGACTCAGTGTGCCTGTGACAAACTTACCGTCAATCAACTTGCCAAAAGGTTTGGCTTGGGGTTGACCCTTTAACAGTCGGATCAGTGTGCGTTCATATGTTTTCATCATGTGTGTATTATACAGTCAATCTATTTGGATGTCAACCAAACGGCCTTCTCTAAAGATAAAGTATTCGTTGATAGGGCGGTTGCTGGATCCACGCCACGACCAAATGCAGTCGTTGCCGGGCATGAGTTCATATTCCTCGATGCCCCGGGCTTTATAGTGCTCGGTGACCAAGAGCACCTCCAAAGGGTTAAGACGTCCGTCGATCATTACCATTCTTTGTGATCTCCCAATGCTTCGTTGTCTCTGTAGCCTGCCGAGTAGGCTACGATTTCCTCGGCGGTCATGTCTTTGAGCTCGACTAGATCTGAGGTACTGGTAGCGCCCCGATAGTAGTGAGGATTGTAGGGTCTACGGTAGTAGCTATCGGCACTGCCCCTATCGTAGGGACCTCCGTGTCGTTGATCATATGATGTTGCCATTAGTGCTCCTTAGTGTTTGCTGCCTATGTGTGTATTATAGCACCATTTGATTAGTCTGTCAACTGTCGATCCTTGAAAGTTTCATCATTGGCTAGAGGCTGTAGGAGATGGATCAAGCCACCTTCCATGGCACTGAGTTCAGTCTCGCGCTCTAGTCTGATGTAGTTCAGAGTCCATAGACTAGGAGTCACAGTGAAGTGTTCATTCAACCACTGCCAGCCCTTGGGATAGATTTGATGCTTCTTAGGCGCCCCGTGTGCTTTGGGCCAATGACTGTCCTGTCGGCTACGGATGAATCCCTTGCCCACATAGATCACCCGTTGTTCTTCATCGGTTAGGATGTAGACTCCACGTAGGGTTCTTGGCAGGCTGGCCCAGTCCTGGAATGGCCGTTGTTCAACACGGCAGTCGATGTTAAAGAACTCTTGAACCCTTGTGACTGTGTCTAATACTGTCATGCCAACTCCTTAAAGGTTCTGTGTCTAAGATCTATGGTGTAGGGCTTCTTCCACAGCTCTACCTGTGTGCTGTCCTGTTTCACATAGCCAATAGCCCGTGCTGTACGTCCCCGAGGCGGCTCTGTGAACACATAGACATGATTGGCTGTGGGATGCTCACCCCAGTCTGTGGTCTCTTGAAAAATATAGTGTCGAATCATAATTTAGTGAGTATCCATACTTTGATTGCAAATATAGCTGCCACTGCCAGTGTGATGTAAAGTGTCTGCATCTTGGGCTCCTTTTTAGTGTATGTGTTAATTATACTGCCATTTTAGTGAGTTGTCAACCAAAGGTGAACCCCGCGGCGTTTCACAACGGGCGGGGTTCTATGCCCTTGGGACACTACCCCCTCGGGACTTTTGCTCGGGACACTACCCCCGAGGCTGACCAGCATCGCACTGGTCGGAGCAATCTATGCTGTCTTAAATTCTTTGCCAACGTAAAAATCAATCAATCTACGTTGGATCATTGTTACCAAATCACCTGCGTCATCGGTCACGATGAATCGTACGGGGCAATTACCCCAGGTGCGCTTGTTTTGAAACTCAGCAAACCATCGTCTATGATCCCTGTTAGTGGGGTCGAAGGCCACATAGGGCCTTCCCAAATATGCCAGTTTGCTCATATTAGAAGGATGCTTCTTCCATGTCAGCCAACTGCTTTTCAACTTGAGCCTTGGACACTGTGGCCTTAGCTGCCTTAATCTTGATACCTTCCAGCGTGGGCTTGGTCTTCACGGCCTTGGCCACTTTCACTGTCTTAGGTGCTTCACTGCGCTTGTCCAACTCGGCTTCCAATGCTGCCTTGGCCGCAGGGTTCTTGTCGGCAAAGCCAATCTCCAACAATTTTTGAACTGCCTGCTCCTTGGTCAAAGGCTCAGTGAAGGCTTCAATCTGGACATCAGTGTGTCCGCCCTTCTCAAGAACCTTAACGCGGAGAGCGTCATTGGCAAATCGTGCTTTGTATTCGCCATTCAGTTTAGAATAGCCAGCGTGTGTAAAAGTCTTAGTAGTCATTTCAATTTCCTATGTGTGTGTTAATCAATCAGTGGCCCATCCACCGTACTATTAGTTTACAGTCTTTTGATACTATTGTCAACCATTTTCTTATGAATTGATTGTTTCAAAAGGACTGAGCTCTTCGGGAAAGGCTTCTTCCCATCCCACATTGACCTGTTCAATCCAATCATAGACCATGTCAATGGGGCACTCCAACATCATGGCAATGGTCTTGGGACTATAACCTTCAATGTAGAGCTGTTCAATATCGTAGCTGAGTTCGTTCATCTTAGTCATCGTAGGCCTCCTCGCCCATCTCTGTTACTCGTTCTTCGATTACAACCAAATCAACAATCCTAGCTGTTTGGTCCACGTCGCTGATGCCTTGGAATGCTGTGCGGAAACTTTGGTACTCGGCCAGGAAGTCAAACACAGCCAATTTGTCCCATTCATCAGGAACCTCAAGCTCCTGTGTCAAAACGGTTTGAACTCGTACTGTTTTCATGCTACCTCCTCTTCAGCAACTAAGGCTTCTGCCAACGGCATCAATTTCTTATACAACGCTTCATTGCGTTCATGTGTAGTGCCGCAGTACCAAACACCATCTCGCATGATGTAGTAGTATTCGCCACAGCAGTTATCAACCTGCTCAAAGAACTCTTCAAATGTGTGTGCTACCTTCCAGCTGACATTCTCTTCGCCGCGATCGCGTCCGTAGAATGTACACCAGTTCTCTGTGAGTTTTTCATAGGCTTCAACTTCTTCTTTGGGCAGGTCAAACTGACTAAAGGCGTGCTTCTCGCCAAGCTCAGGACGCAGACTGCTCATGTCGCCCAAGGCCACAAGATTGTTGGCTTTAGATGAGTCATAGTGCTCTTGTAGGATAGCGCCGTTGTGTGACAGATAGCCGTCCCAGTGGCAGTAGATACTTTTGATAACGCCGTTGTGATCAACAGCAATGCGTGAACGTGTTCCCATATAGTGCTCCTAGTGTGTGTAAGTGTTAATTATACAGTAACTCGATGCCAGCTGTCAACCGAACTAACGGCATCCCAAACAGCTTCGCGCACCGCTGTGTCTGTAGCCTCGCTGTAGACTTCTTCCTGGCTCACAGCAGTCAACAGGTTCATCACAGTGGCCCAGTTTAGGAAACGCTTGTTGGCCATCTCAACAATGTCGTTGATCACAGCATTGCCAGCATCTGTGAACATGCCATATTCTTTCATATCAGCTCCTAGTGTGTGTAAGTGTTAATTATAACACGGGATTACTCCCGTGTCAACCTTTAGATAGCTTCCAACATGTTCATTGGCACCCTGTAGCGTCCCAAGGCCGTGTTAACAATGGCATTCTTGATCTTGATGGCCTCCAGCGTGCCTTTGTATACTGAACCGTTACGGTTGCTGGTAAACTGTACAGCATCGCCTATGCGCAAGCTTCGTTTGGTTTGATCCACGAGCCTAGCACGGGCAAAGCGCACAGCATCGTTGATAGATGTCAGTTGATCGTTGGTGAAACCGCCTTGAAGAATGGCAGTGTTGATGTCTGTGATTGTGAGATTCATATCAGCTCCTAGTGTGTGTAAATGTATATTATAACATCCTTTTTCAAAGATGTCAACCGAATTGTTCCGGGAGGGTTTTGGGAAGTCTCACCCGGATCGACTAGCAGGTTTTGTAGGGACTCTTGTTAATCGCTAACCTATGGCTAGCCCTACAGGAACGCACTTGTCCCTCAGCGATGTTAGATTGGACTTACATCAGCTTTCGCATGAATGCCTTAACTTGGCGCCGCAGATGGGAATCGAACCCACCTAAGTCTCGCAGACAACGAGTTAC
>Ga0164296_1000734_pt1 | contig 37759 bp, 41 predicted proteins | sample GEODES057metaG_FD_113533 | JGI IMG/M metagenome (GOLD analysis project Ga0164296, IMG submission 113533) | Dystrophic lake water microbial communities from Trout Bog Lake, Wisconsin, USA - GEODES057 metaG | ecosystem: Environmental > Aquatic > Freshwater > Lake | place: USA: Trout Bog Lake...
AGTCCCATAAGAGCAAAACACACAGCAATCACCCAACTTGGGCCTCAATATCTCTCCGCAACCTTTACAGTCATAAAAATACTGGCAGGCATCTGTGGGCATGATTTCAGCTTCTTTATGTCCACAAATAGGGCAGATAATTTCTGAAGATAAAGCGACCATCTAATCGCCTCCCTCCGAATTAATACAGATCATGTAAAAAGGTCATTCTGCATTTGAGATAAAGGCTCTTACAAACAGCAATGTTCATAAATCATGAACATTAAATCTCCATTTCCTGACAAACCACCTTAAAAACTTCTAGCGCTTCAATACACCTTGGGAATCCATTGTATTGAGTCAACTCGATAATAATTTGAATAATTTCTTCTTTTGCCCAGCCTTAATGAGCATGCATTTTAAATGCGCACTGAGAGCGTAGCGACTAGAACCCTTACCCATGATGTTACTAACGATAGCGAGCTCTCTAGTTTTCCCATCTATTTTACTGTTAGTAGCGACTATGCCATATGCATAATTCACTATGAATTCAATGAGTTCGGGCGCCAACCATTCGAAGTGCTCAATGGCTTTTTTGCATTATCTAGACCTACTTTCTCGAGTAGCTTATCCATTCCTTCTTTCGTGTAAGCCACCACGAGATCCCCAAATATTAATGAATATAAAATATTTCAGACGCATAACACGATGGGTAAAAAGAGCATGCATCCAATAATCCATTTAACACGCCAAAGCCCAGAAGGCTGAAGATAAAGCGACCATTAGATTCGCTCCGCTTTAGAAATTGACTGTGCTGAAAGGATTTGTAGCACACTTTTTGAGACTCAAAGCAATCCAGCGCCCTAAAGAGCTAACACCTTGTTTATAGCGGGTTGGCGCTTTATAATCCACCGCTTGCCGATGTAGCTCAGCTGGTAGAGCAACACATTCGTAATGTGTGGGTCGTGTGTTCGAATCACATCATCGGCTCCAATTCTCTTAGGGCCTCTGCCAATAGAACTCATTATTTTTAGATCAGCACGATCGAAAAAAACCAAAAAAATTACCCTCCTCATCCTTTCGGACCACCCAAGATTTCATATCATACGATGAGCCTATACAGGCAATTTCGAGCAATCGAGTCCATGCTTTTATTGATGTTTTTTCAAAGGGCCCGAAGATGAACCGAATAACAAACATAATAATTGCTCTTGCAATATTTCACCTCATAGCTATAGAGACTGGTTGCAGCTCTATTGGCAGGGAGTTTGATTTTGCTAACGCAAAGAGGATAAAGAACGGAATGTCTCGGGAGGAAGTGATCGAAATAATGGGCTCTGAACCTGACAACATCGAAGGAGACGACCCTGGGAAGCTAGTTTGGCTATCTTCCTCTTCAACCTCATTCACACTCAATATGAGGAGAGTACGCTTTAATTTGGACGAAAATGGTAAAGTTTACGGCATACCAAAAGATGGGATCGAAGAGAGTTCGAACTTTGATAATTATTAAGGAAACTTTATGCTTTTTTCAAAACCAATCTACTTTAAGCTCGGAGCAGAATGACTAACTTAATAAAAATCTCAGCCATCCTATCTCTGTTTCTGTCTGGCTGCTCTGCAGAAAAAGCAAACAAGCCCACTATAGTTGACTCGAGCACCCAGCTCTCTGAAGCTCACTATAGATCGGCTATCGTTTTTGAAGATGCTCCAAATGGCACTCATGCACGATTCAGCACAGAAAAGGCGGTACCTGAGACCTTAACACCCCCCGAAGAATATCGATCGGACTTTCTTATTGCAGCTGTAGATAAGAAATATGGTAATACCGGATTTGTTCTAACCCATCTGGATGCAACGAAGTCCTGGAGAAGCGCATCAACCGTCTCGTTTGAAACACCAGAAGGAACGTTCTCCAAGACCGCCCCGGTCAAGGGAAACAAAAATGAGTGCAACGGTTCAGGCTGCTGGCATCTAGAATCCGTATCCGTTGTCATCCCAGAGTCTTTGATGAGAGCTTACGCGTTAAAATATCCAAAAGAACAATCAGGCAGCTGGAAATTCAAGATCTCACCAAACACTGATGGACAAATTCCTTATGCGGAAATTGCCGGCCTGCTTGCCCGAGTTGATGAATACCGAAAATCTCTTGGCATTAGCAAACAATAGCAAAAATTAAAAATGGACTAGAATTGGTCAACCCGAACCTGAAAAGTCTTCCTTTGCAGCCTTTGTCGCATCACTGAATGCTTGGCCAATCACACGACTTCCCGGGATCAGCGCCCCTACGACCAAGGCACTATATACGATCCCATACGTGGCGTAGTAAGTCGCGCCATAAAGTGTCCTTTCATAAAGCCCATTTGATGCCTGCTTTTTGGGCGCTGTTTTTGAAGGAGACCTATTGGGTGACTTTCTCACGCCCACAGCTTCAGCAGGTGGCAGGGTAGACAGTACGTCCTCTAACCCCTCAGACCCTGTTTCCACGTTCGATGTCCGAGGTCGGCGGGAGATGGTTACAGACTTTTTAGCCATTTCTAAATCTCCAATAACTCGCTGACAAGTGATTTCAGCTCCTTTGATGATGGCCCCTTAGGCAGGAACTCAAGGACAGAAAGACCCGCAGCCGCACTTTCTGCAAAAACGACTCGCTGACTGATCGATGTCTTGGCAATCTCAATTGGGTAGTCCTTAAGGGCTTCGGCTACATCTCTTCCAATGGCCGTATTGGCTACTTTTCGATTAATCACAAAAAGACTACGAAGATTTTCCTTAAGAATAGAAACTTCTCCTATGAGCTTAACAATCTCATCCGCCGCCCACACATCATAAGGAGAGGGCTGAACTGGTATCAGAACCAAATCACAGGCCATAATCGCAGAGCGAGTCAAATCATTTACCCTTGGAGGCCCGTCAATGACAATGTGATCATAATCCTTGGCCAAGCTAGGAATATCCTTGTGCAAGGTAGGTTTCGCCATACCCACCACTGGAAACATACTTTGGCCATCCCGACTCGCCTGCCAATCTAAGGCACTACCCTGGGGATCAGCATCTATAAGTAGCGTCCTAAAGCCTGAAAGGGAAAGTGCTGCAGCTAAATTGATAGAAAGCGTAGTCTTGCCGACCCCACCTTTCTGATTGAGTACCCCAATAATCATCGAAAAGGTTTTCCGCTGTCTTTAAATAGAAGATGAGATAGTATTTTGATATAGCAATTCTGACAACACAATTCCATTTCAAGACCAAAATGATTCATTTTTTCTGCTTACTTAGATCATCTAAAACCATAGGCTTAATAAGGAAGGCTATGGAGGGCTCAGTTAAATGAGAATAGGTTCCACAAACTCATCCGACGAAAAATGGATGCGATACGCAATGGGTTTGGCCGAGAGGGCCAAATCAAGCGGTGAGATTCCAGTCGGCTCTGTTATCGTCAAGAATGATCTTTTAATTTCAGAAGGATGGAACTGTCCAATCGGGCATCTTGACCCAACAGCACACGCTGAAATCCAAGCATTGCGTGCAGCCGGCCAGTCCCTCAAAAACTATAGACTCAAAGACACAACTCTATACGTAACACTTGAACCTTGTGTTATGTGCATGGGTGCAATCAGTCACGCGAGAGTCAGCCGAATTGTTTTTGGGGCGAGCGACCCCAAAAGAGGCGCTGCTGGGAGTGCATTACAATTAGCTACAGCTGACTTTCTAAACCATAGGATCACAGTAAAATCTGGGGTATTGGCTGATGAGTGCGGCAACATACTGAAATCTTTCTTTTTAGAAAGACGCCAAACTGGGAAAATAATGTTTTGAGCTTAGTTCAATAAGGGAGCTTCAAAATCAAACAACTGACACTAATACGACACGCTAAATCCAGCTGGAAGTTTAATGATCTTTCTGACAAAGAGCGGCCACTTAACAGTCGTGGGCTCGAAGATGCTCCACTTATGGGGCAGGTTTTAAGGTCGCGCCAGTCTTATCCAGACCGCATTCTTTGCAGCCCGGCGAGAAGAGCCATATCTACAGCTCAAATTCTGGCAAAAGAACTTGGCTACGATGCCCAGAAAATAGATATTCACGAGAGTCTTTATATGACTGGGGTAGAACGTATGAAGCAGATCATCTTGAAGCTCGAGCCAAAGTGGAACAAGGTGTTTTTAGTTTCACATAACCCCGACATCACCCACTTACTAAATGATCTAACTGGAGCAGCCCTGACTCACTTTCCTACTTGCGCCATGGCCACAGTAAATTTCGAGGTCGACGAATGGGGGCACATCACTAACGGAAGTGGTCGATTAGCGTCTTTCGAGTATCCCAAGAACTATAAATAGAAAGTCCTAAGAGCATTTGCCAATCCCTCAATTGGCTCCATGACGCTGCTTAACAGCGAGCGCCAGCTGATGAACTGCCATCGCATAGTGTGTACTGTGATTGTAGCGGGTAATAACGTAGAAGTTCTTTAAGCCCAGCCAATATTCATTACCATTAGCATTACTTAGCCTTAACAAGCTGACTTTTTCTGGATAGTGCGCATTTGGTTTCGGCACAATACCTTCGCTCACCAAGTCTTCAAGACTATATCGACTGTCGAATCCAACCTGAAGCGTGTCCACTCGACTCTGGTCTAGAACCTCGGCTCTAATTGCCACAGGCTCCCCCGTCTGCCATCCATAACCAGCGAAATACTTGGCTACGCTTCCTATAGCGTCTTCGGCATCCCATAGATCTCTTCGGCCATCGCCATTAAAATCTGTCGCATACTCCAGAAAACTGCTGGGCATAAACTGGCCTAAACCCATTGCACCTGCATAAGACCCCTTAGGCAAGGATGGATCTTGATGCTCCCCTCGACACATAATTAAAAAATTTTCCAATTCAGTTTGGAAATAAGTGGCGCGTCGGGGATAGTCAAAAGATAAGGTTGTAAGGGCATCTAATATTCTATGGTTACCCAGATTGGCGCCATAGAGCGTCTCTACACCTATAATACCGACAATATGTTCAGGACTAACACCAAATTCCTTGCTTGCCCGATTTAAAGCCTCAGAATTACGAATCCAGAAAGCAACTCCGGACGAAATATGACGCTCATCTAAAAATTTGGCTCGATATCTCGCCCAAGCTCCCAGCTTAGGCGGAGCTGCAGGCTTCTCTTTAGCTAGATAATCCAGAGTCCACTGTTTACGCTGCGCCTGTGAAAAGAGGCCATACAGGTAGTTTCGTGAAAAACCATGTTGATTCGCCATTCTATCGATAAAACGATTCAGATCTGGATATTGCGCATAGGGCCCTGCGAGCATTGGAGCGTCATAATGCCCACCAGCATTGCCAAAATGCCCGGCCGTGTTAAGCGTCGCTTTGTCATTTACTGTTCGTGATTTCGTTGACCCATTAACAGAAGATGACTCCTCGTAATGGACACAGCCACTCCAGGAAAGAAGCAATAAAAGGGTAACAGCAAATGATTTTGTTCTGAGAAGCATGAAGGAACCAAGTTAATCAACGCAAACAACCATCAATCCTAGAGGTCACGCCAACTCTAAGCTTGCCGTGAGGCATGATCTCGACTATACCAAAATACCATGCAAATTGATGAATTCACTAAGAGCATGGCGATAAGGTATCCCCTGACGAGCCCCCATAACCTCGCAGCACTGGGCCCCTGCGCCACTAGCATAACTAAGCAGATCAAACCAAGAAAGCTTGGCTGAAAGCCCTGCGGCAAATGCACCATGAAACGCGTCACCCGCACCCGTTGTATCGACCGGGGTTACAGGATAAGCAGGCAAACTCCCAAACTCCGAACCTCTTCGCCATAAAAGCCCACGATCGCCCAAGGTGATGATTACATTTGGGGACTTTTGAGCCAAGGTATCTCTTGCGCCATATGGATCGTTCTTGCCGAACCATTCTCGAGCGAACTTTTCTGAACAAACCAGAAAATCAACCTCAAACATAAGCGCTTCTGTACCTGCATGAAGTGAACCCGCATCAAGAACCTTTATACAGTCACGCGACAAGATGCTCTTACTTAGGTTAAGTTCATGACCGTCCATAAGCACAACCAGAGGGTTGATGACGGAAAAATCCGCCGCATGCGAAGGCAGTAACTCCCTCTCTTCTTTGAAGCTTACAAGCGCTCTATCTCCATTGGGCTTCACTAAAACAACAGCTATTGCCGTTGCTGAGTCGCCCCTCGCCAATAATGAAGTGTCAACTCCATCAACTTCAAATTCAGCCGCATGCAATTGTCCATAGATATCATTGCCAAGGTAGCCAGAAAACGCTGCGCGATAACCTAATCTCGCAACCGCAATAGCGGCATTTGCCGCTGGCCCACCACCACCCTCATAGAGGGAACTAGCAAAGAGCTTTTCGTCAACGCCCGGGTGATGAGGCACTGAAAAAACAAGGTCATAGCAGGCATGGCCAATACAAAGAACATCGACATCTTTGGCTTCGATCATTGAATAGTTATTGTTTCACTCAAAAGCACTAAGCGAAAAGAACCGAGATTTTTATTTCTCGAGACCAATAAAATGCCAGACCTTTTCAATCGGTGTCAGCTCGTAATTAACATCTTTAGCCGCTTGGCCTGGAGTGCCCTGCGCATAATTGAGCTCGAAAACTCGCTTCGCATCATCAGCCAAATCATCAAGCTCAAGCTTACGATACGCTTGCTCCATAATCTCAAGAGCAACGGGTACAGCTTGGGTCTTCTGATATTTCTGTATTACTTCATTACTTCGCCTAGCCGCAGCGAGGTAGGCCTGCCGTCTCATATAAAAGTCAGCGACGTGGATTTCATGCATTGCCAAGTTATTCCTAAGTGAAATCATACGTTGACGACTATCATTAGCATAACGACTGTTTGGCCAGCGCTTAACCAACTCGTCGAAATCTTTGTAGGAGTCAAGTGTCGGGCCCGGATCTCTTTGTGAAGAGTCTGTAGGTAAAAAACGGTCAATAAAGCTAATGCCTCGGTTATAATTAGTAAGTCCCTTAATGTAGTAGGCATAATCGACATTGGGATGAGTTGGATTCAACTTTATGAACCGATCCGCTGCAGCGATTGCTGAGTCAGGCTCATCATTTTTATAGTACGCATAGGAAACATCCAATTGCGCTTGAGTTGCGTATTTGCCAAACGGATAACGAGCTTCAAGCTTTTCGTAGAGCTTTACGGCCTTATCGTAATGGTGGGCTAACAACTCCGACTTCGCCTCTTGATAGAACTGCTCTGCAGACCAGTCGGCATATTGGTCATTGGTTTCATCATCCTTGGTGCCAGCGCATCCGCCAAGCAAACCGAAAGCTAGAATGAATAGCAAAGAGAAGGATATTTTTATGCGCGTTGGCATAGACAGATACGACCCGAAACTTACAGCCTTAATCGTAGCAGTATACCTTGATTGTTAGAGCCGATTGAAGTGAATTCCCTCCCAACCAGAACCCTTGAAATTCCTTCGGACCTCGCCGGCCTTCGGTTCGATCAAGCCATGAGCGCTCTTTTCCCTGAGTATTCCAGGAGTCGTCTGCAAGATTGGATACGCAAAGGGAACCTAACCATCAATGGAGTCCAACAGTCCTCAAAGAACAGGGTCATTGGGGGCGAGAAAGTCACGTTAAATGCTGAGATTGAGGAGCCATCTTCACATCCAGAACCAGAGGCCATCCCTCTGAGCATCACATACGAAGACGAAGATTTATTAATCGTCGACAAACCTTCAGGCTTAGTAGTCCACCCCGCTGCCGGGAACTGGACCGGAACCTTGCAGAATGCACTCATACATCACTGCAAGGATTTAGCCAAAATACCTAGATGCGGGATTGTTCACCGTATCGACAAGGATACAACCGGCCTTTTAATGATTGCTAAGACCCTAGAGGCTCACCATAGCTTGGTTCAACAATTACAAGAACGAACGGTAAATAGAGGCTATATAGCGCTTGTCCAGGGCGCTATGACGGGGGGTGGCACCATTGACGCTCCGATCGGTCGCCACCCTACAGATCGAAAACGATTTGCCGTTCAAAGTGGAGGAAAATTAGCCGTAACCCACTTTCGACTTGCGGAGCGCTTCAGCAAACATACACTCATTCACGTTAAACTTGAGACAGGTCGTACCCATCAAATTAGGGTTCATATGTCCCACATTAATTATCCATTAGTCGGAGACCCCGTCTATGGAGGACGCCCAAGACTTCCTGCAGGGGCATCTGACAAACTAACCAAAATGCTTCAAACCTTTGGCAGGCAAGCCTTGCATGCCGAGAAACTGGGAATAGTCCACCCTATTACCGGCCATTACCAAGAATGGGCAGCCGCTTTACCTCAAGACTTCTCCTGTCTTATCGACGAATTACGAACCGCTAATTAACAATGGACGTTATTATTCCTGAATGGCCGGCACCCTCTAACATCAGAGCCGTAAGCACAAAAAGAGCTGGCGGGGTCAGTTCCGGAATCTACGAAAGCCTAAACCTGGGCGCTCATGTTGGAGACCAATCTGAGCATGTCCTTGAAAACCGTGCCAGAGTCAGGTCTAACCTGAATCTTCCTTCTGAACCAATATGGCTTGATCAAGTCCACGGCAACAGAGCCATTCAGGCCCAAAATGGTCCGACCCAACAAGCCGATGCGTCTCTAACCAGAGAGCATGGGGTCATATGTTGCGTAATGACCGCGGATTGCTTGCCTATATTGGTTTGCAGCAAAGACGGGGCTAGCGTTTCGGCCATACATGCTGGGTGGAGAGGGATTTTGAACGGTGTAACTCAGAATGCGGTCAAGGAAATGGATTCAACCGCCTTAATCGCCTGGCTTGGCCCAGCCATAGGGCCAGATGTCTTTGAGGTAGGTCATGATGTCTATGCGTCGTTCACCCATCAGAGCAAAGATTTTATGCCGGCTTTCAGGCAAAAAAGTGATGACCGATGGCTAGCTAACATCTATATGCTAGGAAGAATAGTCCTTAATAGATCGGGTATTGAGCAGATCTATGGAGGCCAGTGGTGTACCTTCACACAAAAATCCGATTTCTTTTCATTCCGTCGGGACCATCAAACGGGCCGAATGGCAACTCTAATTTGGCGAGAAAAAGAATAAAACTATGACTCTTTTGATTTGGATCATCGTATTTACGCTAGCAGGGGGTTTACTCAGTGTGGCGTCTGCATCCATTTTACTTTTGATCCCACAAAACCATCATCCGCGCATTATCCCTCACGGCGTGAGCTTTGCTCTAGGTGCTTTATTGAGCGTAGCATTTCTGGATCTTTTACCCGATGCGATTCAATCTGGGGGGCAAGAGAATACGAAGCTCATTATGGTCACTGTGCTAGCTGGCATTTTAGGGTTCTTTCTTTTGGAAAAGTTACTTATATGGCGCCATTGCCATGCCGACCATTGCGAAACTCATACCGGCGATCACTTCCACCAACCTGCGGGAACCTTAATCGTGATGGGAGATGCCATACACAACTTTGTAGACGGCATCCTTATCGCGGCAGCATTTCTGACCGATGTGCAACTGGGCATCGTGACAAGCCTTGCGGTGGCCGCCCATGAAATCCCACAAGAGGTCGGAGACTTCGCGATCCTTCTAGAAAGCGGTTACGGTCGTGGTCAAGCACTTTTTTACAATCTTCTATCGAGCTTCGCTACTTTGGTAGGAGGTGTTTTCGCCTTCTTCTTTCTAAATCACTTGCAAGGCGCTCTGCCCTACATACTCGCTCTTGCCGCCTCAAGCTTTATCTATATCGCTGTTGCAGACCTAATCCCGAGCCTACATCAAAAAACAACCGCAAGAGAAGCATTCCAACAAATTGGCCTCATCATAGCGGGTGTTTTAGCTATTTATTGGGCAAACGCTCAGACTCACCCAACAGGAGGCTATGTACCATCCTCCATCGAAAAAAAGATGGAGATAACACACTAGCATCAAGATATGGCGACACAATAAAAAACCTCGACCTAAAGTTACAGTAATGAAAATCAGTCATCAGAGGCTTGTATTTGACTAAACCTCCCCTATGCAGATACAATTCTTGGTTTTCCGAATTTCAATCTCCGGTGGAGACAAAACAAAATGTACGCGGTAATACACACAGGCGGCAAGCAGTATCGGGTCAAACCAGGCGAAACCCTGAAAATTGAGACCTTAGCAGCCGAAGCAGGTCAGGAAGTCCAGTTTGAGAAAGTTCTTCTGGTTCAAACCGAGAACGGCATCAAAGTAGGAAAGCCCTACCTGGAAGGCGGAAAGGTTACCGCTACGGTTACGGCTCATGGCCGATACCCAAAAGTCAAAATCGTGAAATTCCGTCGCCGCAAGCACTATATGAAGCAAGCGGGACATCGTCAGAACTTCACTGAAGTCAAAATAACTGGCATAACAGCCTAAACAGCTAAGGAGAGACACCATGGCTCATAAAAAAGCAGGCGGTAGTTCGAGGAACGGCCGTGACTCCAACGCACAACGTCTTGGCGTTAAACGTTTTGGTGGCGAGCTCGTTAAAGCCGGCAGCATCATCGTGCGCCAGCGTGGCACCAAGTTCCACCCAGGTGAAAACGTAGGTGTTGGCAAAGACTACACACTCTTTGCGAAGGCCGATGGTCATGTAACCTTCAAAGTCAAAGGTCCTCTTGGCAGAAAGTATGTCAGCATCGTAGAAGTTGCTGGAAGCTGATATAGCCCCCTAAATTCTCTGCTTAAAGCCTCGTCTAAGACGGGGCTTTTTTGTCAAAAGACACCATGAAATTTGTAGATGAAGCGGTAATAAGAATTGAGGCGGGAGACGGAGGCAATGGATGCGTCGGATTCCGTCGAGAAAAATACATTCCTTTTGGTGGTCCCGATGGTGGTGACGGCGGAGACGGAGGCAGCGTTCATCTTGTCGCATCAGAAAACCTAAACACGCTCGTCGACTTCCGATTTCATACCGTCTTTCGAGCCGAGAGGGGTCATAACGGCGCCGGGGGAAACTGCACCGGCCGAGCAGGCCAAGACTGCATTGTGCGAGTCCCTGTTGGAACCCTTGTTTCGGATGCCGATACCGGAGAAATCCTGGGAGATTTGACACACGAGGGTCAAACGCTTTTAGTCGCCAGAGGAGGCTGGCATGGCCTCGGAAATACTCGCTTTAAGAGCAGCACGAATCGGGCTCCGCGCCAGTCTAGCCCAGGAAAGCCGGGTGAAAAGAGGCATCTACACTTAGAGCTAAAGGTCATCGCAGATGTAGGCCTGCTTGGGCTCCCAAATGCAGGCAAATCAAGCCTTATTCGCGCGGTGTCGTCCGCTCGACCAAAAGTAGCAGACTATCCATTTACTACCCTAAGACCAAACTTGGGAGTAGTGCGGGTAAATGATGAGCGCAGCTTTGTTATGGCCGATATACCCGGACTCATCGAGGGCGCAGCAGATGGTGCAGGCCTTGGGATTCAATTCCTAAAGCACCTCTCCAGAACCAGCCTACTTCTCCACGTTATAGACATTTGCCCATCTGAAGGAGAAGACGACCCAGTTACATCCGCAAAGAAAGTCATAGGTGAACTGGTGAAATGGGGTGACGAACTCGATAAGAAACCACGCTGGCTTGCCCTTAACAAAACCGATACCCTCTCCGAAGAGGACGCCACCAAAATAAGGACCGGCCTGATAGAAGGCTTAGACTGGAATGCGCCCTTATTTATGATTTCCGCTATAAACGGATCTGGAATTAAAGAACTCACCTACGCCATCATGGAATTCCTGGAGCAGGAGCCGCTGGAAGATGCAGAGCAGAACTGAGTTTACAAATGCAAAACGCATTGTCATCAAGATTGGCAGTGCGCTCCTAACAGGCGGAGGAAAGGGCCTAGATCCTACAAACATTGCTCGCTGGGTTGATCAGATGGCCAGCGCGAGACTGAATGGTGTTGAAGTTGTCCTAGTATCATCAGGGTCGGTTGCAGAAGGGATGTCCCGGTTAGGCTGGAAAAAAAGACCTCACGCCCTTCATGAGCTTCAGGCGGCTGCATCGGTTGGACAAATGGGGTTGGTGCGTCTATACGAAACACTATTTGAACAACACAAACTCAAAACCGCACAAATCCTCCTCACACACGACGATCTATCCAATCGATCACGCTACCTCAATGCCCGCAGCACACTTCGCACTCTTCTTGAGCTAGGGGTCATCCCCGTCATCAACGAGAACGACACAGTAGCTACTGAAGAAATACAATTCGGCGACAACGATACTCTTGGCGCGCTCGTAGCCAATCTTCTTGACGCCGAACTCCTCATCATTCTCACGGACCAAAATGGTCTATATGAACAGGATCCAACACTAAATCCTGACGCCAAACTCGTCTCCGAAGCCAGCATTAATGACGATCGCCTGAGCGTCATGGTTGGAGAAAGCAGAAGCGGTCTCGGAAGAGGTGGAATGGTCACCAAACTTAAAGCCGCCCGACTAGCCTCTCGATCTGGCGCCGCCACCATAATTGCAGCCGGCCGAGAACCCCAGGTGATTGATCGAGTCATAAAAGGAGAAAATATTGGGACCTTTTTAAGACCCGATGTCTCTCCATTGCTAGCCCGCAAACGCTGGTTGGCTGGCCAATTGAAACCTAAAGGGGCTCTCACCATTGATGATGGCGCGGTTCGGGTACTTATACAGTCAGGCAAAAGCCTTCTGCCTGTTGGTATTGCTGAAGTTGAGGGGGAATTCGAGCGTGGGGACTTAGTATCCTGCCTAGACAACAAAGGGAACGAAATTGCCCGTGGTTTAGTAAACTACAACTCGAAAGAGACGACTCTCTTGATTCGCCAACCGAGCAACAAGATCGAAGCCTTGCTGGGCTATGTAGACGAACCCGAGATCATTCACAGAGACAATTTAATTTTAGCCTAGCACGAGGCGACAAACCATCTGGCCTGTCACCCATCGCAGGCTAAAACTCGAATCAGGCTGCTTTTAGGGCTAGAGCCTTAACTCGCGCATTCAAACGGCTCTTGCTGCGTGCCGCTTTATTCTTGTGGATCAGCCCCTTATTAACAGACGAGTCAATCACCGGGACAGCCGCACGAAATGCTGCTTGCGCTTCTTCAAGATTACCTGCGTCAACTGCCAACAGAACCTTCTTAATGAAGGTACGCAGGCGACTGCGCATTGCAGCGTTATGAGCGCGGTGCTTTTCGGACTGGATAGCCCGTTTTTTAGCAGATGCTATGTTAGCCAAGGGAGAATCCTCTTTTCCTGATACTTATCGAACCGCAGATTCTCACAGAAAAAGACCAAAAGGTCAAACACTACGACCCAAACGAGGCCCTTACGTATCACATCGGAATATCAACAACCTGTAATACAATATGCAAGTTACGAATCGCCAAGTACAGCCTCTAAGCTATCTAGCATGGAGTGCAAGAGTGGCACAAACCGTTCAAGCCCACTGATCAGGCCCGATAAAATTGCACGCCAAGACATCCCATTATTTAAAATTCCGTTGGTTCGCACCTGCCATACTTTTGCTTTCAGCGGCATTACTGGTCGCACTCGGCCGATATGCGCTCCCCTTTGGCGTATCAATAGATGGACTCGATAGCGCCACTGACTTGTCAGCCATCGACCCAAACCAATCACTTAAAGTAAACGCTCTTGGCTTTGGGACGATTCTCTCTTTGGCGGAGATTAAAGGTGAACAGGGAGAGACCATTTCGAAAGAGGAGCAGACACATTCGTTCTCGCCCCCCAAACAACTCGAGTTTGGAAAAAAGTACAAAATCATCATTTCTGCCGCGCGTCCTTGGCTAGGCCAAAGCATTCAGCGCGAAATATCCTTTTCAACGCCTAGCATTCCAAGGATTAACTCACCCCTTCAACAAAGCCTCGGCGCAGAGGGCTCTTTTCACTTGCATTTCTCTGAGCCTGCAATCATTGTGGGCACATCAAGTGATATAAAATTGGCAACAAGGGCCGAGAGTCAGGGCCAAAGCGACTATATCCTTAGCGCTAGCCCAGATAGCTACACACAGGGAAACTCATATAAAGTTCAGATTCAATGGAAAACAGTCTCCGGCATCAACTTGCCCCCCTTTGAAGTCACTCTAAACACGGCGCCCCCTCTTTCAGCGATAATCCCGATCAACGGCATGAAAAATTTGGGTGTCTCCATGCCCGTACAGATCGACTTTAGTGAGCCTCTCGCCAACCGTGACCAAGTATCGCTGGCCATATCAGTCACCACACAAGAAGGCGACGAAATTGCCGGCCAGTGGCTTTGGTATGGAAAACAAAGGGCACAGTTTTCGCCACAGCCGGGCTGGCCAGCATCCAGAACCATCTTAATTACCGTTAACCCATACATACTCAAGTCCGTCCAGGGAGGGTTCGTAGGGAAACCCGTTCAAGCCTCTTTTAATACCGGACCAGACCGACGCATCCAAGTATTTCTCGATCGCCAACGAGTTGAAGCTATTGAGGATGATAAAATCGTCAAGGTATTGAGGGCGAGCACGGGCAAATCGAAGACACCCACGGTAACAGGCGACTTCTATATATATGCAAGATTTCCGACAAAAACCATGAAAAGTACCGGCCTGAAACCGGGCGAGAAGGGCTACTACGAAGTCAAAGATGTTCCTTTTGCTCAATACTTCCATGAAGGTTATGCATTCCATGGTGCTTTCTGGCATAACAGCTTTGGCCAACCAGCGAGTCATGGCTGCATTAATTTGGCAACTCAGAAGCAAAATAGCCGAGCAGGGGTCAACGAAGACGCCGGCTGGCTTTACCAATGGGCCTCTTTAGGTGTACCCGTCACGGTCTATCGTAACAGCCCAGCAAAAGAATCTTCTATGAGAGAGGATGAACACTTGTTAACTCCACCATGAAGCCAGAACGAATATTCATCTGCGTCCAACCTGACCGAAGACTTAGGACTAGAAACTGAGCAAAGAACTCCTCAAGTCTTCGGCCGTTGTGGCGGCGATGACACTCATCTCACGGATTCTCGGATTTTCTCGAGACGTGGTCATCGCCAACTACTTCGGCGCGGGCCCGGGAACAGACGCCTTTTTTGTGGCTTTCAGAATTCCAAACTTATTTAGACGCCTTTTTGCTGAGGGCGCGCTTTCACAAGCATTCATTCCAGTACTCGCAGGCTACAAAGAAAATCATAATAAATCTGAGATCGCGTCATTTATTGCGGCCGTCAGCGGCAATCTGAGCTTGATTCTTATTCTTCTGACTGTTTGGGCTTGGCTATTTACACCCAACTTCTTAATGATTTTCGCCCCTGGATTCGAAATAGATAGCCAACAGTTCTCGATGGCCTCAGATATGCTGAGGCTTACTTTCCCTTATCTTCCCCTAATCTCCCTGACAGCATTATCCGCAGGGATACTGAATACATGGAATCGATTTGCCATCCCCGCGATCACACCGGCGATTCTGAATATAACTATTCTTACTACTATTTTCGTACTGGCACCCCGGCTTGATTCGCCAATCATGGCGTTAGCCTGGGGCGTTTTGTTCGCGGGCCTCTTGCAGCTCGGCTTTCAATTGCCGCAGCTATTTAAGCTCGACCTTCTAGTGACACCAAGAATCAACTTCGAGGATACGGGTGTTCGGCGGGTAATGAAGCGGATGGCACCGGCCATTTTCAGTGCATCGGTTAGCCAACTTAACCTCGTGATCAACACTGTATTGGCTTCCTTTCTTATGACCGGAAGCATTTCATGGCTCTATTATTCGGACCGTTTGGTAGAGTTCCCACTGGGATTGCTGGGCGCGGGCATCGGCTCGGTTATATTGCCGCACCTGTCCAAAAGCCACGCAAAGAAAAACTCAGACGAATTCAGTCAATCTCTTGAATGGGCTTCCCGCTGGACAAAACTCATAGGGCTTCCTGCCTCAGCCGCTTTAATTGCACTATCCCAACCCTTAATGCTCACTCTCTTTCAACATGATCAGTTTTCTGTTCTGGATGCAGAAATGGCTTCGAGAAGCCTTATGGCTTACGCCATTGGGCTGATGGGGTTTATTAGCACTAAAATTCTAGTACCCGGATTCAGCGCGAGAGGCGATTTACGTTCGCCCGCACGCTTCGCACTGTATTCCGTCATGACAAACACGATTCTAGCTATTGCACTTGGACTGTACATCCTACCTAATGGTTGGCAACATGCTGGACTTGCGCTTGCAACTTCCGCTGCTTCGCTACTAAACGCCTTGCTTCTTCTTACAAAGTTAAAAACACTCGGGTTCTACCCCAAAACCAGCGGAAAGACTGCCTTCAATATCAGAATCTCCGTTGCCTTATTGATCATGACCTTGATTTTGGTGTTTTCTGCCAATCACTATCCTTGGCAGGAGTGGACCAGAATCGAACGCTTTTTGAATCTAAGCATATGGATCATTGTTGGCCTTGGCTCTTACATTCTGACCCTTCTGCTTACAGGATTTAGGATGAAAGATCTACTCCTATCCAGCAGCATAAGATCTTGAGGCTAACGAGGCATGGAATTAGCTCTTGGCATTCACTCGAAAAACCTACCCGTTAACGGTTGTGTAGCCACCATCGGAAATTTCGACGGGGTTCACTTAGGGCACAGAGCGATCATTGATCGTCTGGCCGAAACCGGAAAAAGATTGGGCCTCCCCGTTTGCGTTGTATTGTTTGAACCTCAGCCTCGAGAATTCTTCGAGCAGGACAAGGCACCGCCCAGACTAATGAGGCTTCGCGAAAAGATTGATCGATTGCAAGAACTGCCTGTTGATCAGGTGCTGATACTTCGGTTTAACCATAAGATCGCGGGGCTTTCACCGACTGCATTCATTCGCACCATCTTGGTAGACACCTTAAAAATTCGTCACCTGGTTATAGGCGATGATTTTCGGTTTGGCAAAGGCAGACAAGGAGACTTTAATTTACTGAAACAGGAAGGCAGAAGATATTCTTTTGATGTCGAAGATACGCAAAGCATCTTCATCAATGGCTTACGAATAAGCAGTACGCTCATCCGAAAGGCCCTTTCTTCGGGTGATCTTGACCAAGCCGCGCGTTTACTGGGTAAGCCTTATGAGGTCTGCGGAAGAATCATGCATGGCGAAAAACGTGGGCGTGAGATCGGTTTTCCCACCGCAAATCTTTTGATGCAAAGGAAAAACACTCCTGTCAGTGGCGTCTTTGCCGTTACAATGCGTGGATTAAGCCACAAACCCTTATTAGGTGTGGCGAATGTAGGCACCAGACCAACCTTCTCAGGTGATGATAGCGTGTTACTAGAAACTCACTTACTTGACTTTGAAGGGGACGCCTACGGCAGAAAAGTTGAGGTGGAGTTTCACCATAAATTAAGGGAAGAGCGACGATTCTCGAGCCTTCAGGAGCTCTCCCAACAAATTCAGTTAGACATAAAGGCTGCCCGAGATTTTTTCTTGGAAAGCCATAGACATTCGAATCTTTAAAAATGAGCGTCGATTACAAATCTACTCTAAACCTGCCTTCCACAGAATTCCCGATGAAAGGCAATCTGCCTCAACGGGAGCCCGATCAACTTGCTCGATGGCAAGAACTCAACATTTACGGCAAGCTTCGGGATCTCCGCCAAGGCCAGACCAAATTTGTCCTGCATGATGGACCTCCCTACGCCAATGGTGAAATCCACATTGGTCACGCCGTCAATAAAATCCTTAAAGATATCATTGTGAAAAGCAAGGGCCTCTCAGGATTTGATGCACCGTTTGTTCCTGGCTGGGACTGCCACGGGCTTCCCATAGAACTGATGGTTGAAAAAAAGGTAGGTAAAGCCGGGCTCAAAATCACCGCGGAAGAATTTCGACGCGCCTGCCGTAGCTATGCGGCGGAGCAAGTTGAGACCCAAAGAAAGGAGTTCATAAGACTCGGCGTATTTGGCGACTGGTATGCTCCTTACCTGACGATGGATTATAAGTTCGAAGCCAACACCGTCCGCGCATTAGGTCAAATCCTTGCGAATAAGCACCTAACAAAAGGAGCCAAACCCGTTCATTGGTGTACGGATTGTGGCTCCGCTCTTGCAGAAGCTGAGGTTGAATATGAAAACAAAACTTCACCTGCCATCGATGTACGTTTTCGCGTAGCCAGCGAAGAAACGTTGATGTCACGATGCAGGAGTGTCCCGGAGCACAGTGGGTCAGGACCTATCTCTATCGTCATTTGGACCACAACCCCATGGACCCTACCCGCTAATCAGGCCGTTGCGCTGGGCCCAGACATCGAATACGCGGTCGTCCAATGCACCGAACAAAATGAGCGCTTAGTGATTGCAGAATCCCTTCTGAAAAACACGATGGGGCGCTATGGGATCGATCAATACAACATCGTGGCCTATTGCAATGGATCCGATCTCGAAGGCTTATTACTACAGCACCCCTTCTATGAGCGTGAAGTCCCAGTCATTTTGGGAGATCACGTTACGCTGGATGCCGGAACAGGGGCTGTTCATACAGCGCCGGGGCATGGACAAGAAGATTACGTTGCCGGACAGAGATACCAGCTACCTGTAGAAAACCCAGTGGGTGATGATGGGAAATTTCTTCCTAATACACCCCTGTTTCACGGGGAACATGTGCTGAGTGCTAACCCTCACGTCATTGAAGTTCTTAAAGCCCATGGATGTTTGCTGCATGAAGCCAGAATAGAACATAGCTACCCACATTGTTGGAGACACAAAACGCCGGTTATATTCCGGGCAACGCCTCAGTGGTTTATCGCCATGGAAAAAAACCACCTAAGGCAACAAGCGCTGGCAAATATTTCTAATGTTGCTTGGATCCCTGATTGGGGACAAGCACGCATAGAAGCCATGGTAGCTAATCGGCCAGACTGGTGTGTTTCACGTCAAAGAAATTGGGGCGTACCCATAGCCCTGTTTATTCACAAAGAAACATCTGAACCACATCCCAACAGTCTAGATTTAATTGAACAAATAGCAAAAAGGATCGAAGAGCGGGGGATAGAGGCTTGGTTTGATCTAAAGCCCGAAGAGCTCCTAGGCCAGGATGCTGAAGAATATAAAAAACTGACTGACACGCTAGACGTATGGTTTGACTCTGGCGTCACTCACTTTGCCGTACTGAATCAACGCCCAGAACTGACCTACCCAGCTGATTTATATCTTGAAGGCTCGGACCAACATAGAGGCTGGTTTCAATCTTCACTCATGGCTGCAGTAGCTATCAATGGTACGGCACCCTATCGTGAAGTCTTGACTCACGGATTCACAGTCGATGCCCATGGCAAGAAAATGTCAAAGTCCAAGGGAAATGTTGTGGCTCCCCAGAAGGTCATGCAAAATCTTGGTGCCGATGTTCTAAGGTTATGGGTTGCGGCCACAGATTATCGAACGGAGATGAACGTTTCGGATGAAATCCTCAAACGCACAGCGGATGTTTACCGTCGCCTCAGAAATACAGCGCGTTACTTACTCTCCAATCTTCATCAGTTCGAACCCGCCCAACATAGCCTGCCCATTTCGGATCTCCTTGCATTAGATCGTTGGGCCATCGACAAAGCCTTTACACTCCAACAGGAGGTGCAAAGCGCCTATGAAAGCTACGAGTTCCACTCGATTTACCAAAAGGTACATCACTTTTGTTCAGTTGAGCTCGGCGGTTTCTATTTAGACATCCTCAAGGACCGTCAATATACCTGTCAAGAAGGGAGTGTTGCTCGCCGATCAGGTCAAACAGCCATGTTCCACATAGCCGAAGCACTCGTCAGGTGGTTAGCACCGATCTTAAGCTTCACTGCAGAAGAAATTTGGCGCCATATGCCTGGGGAGCGGAAAGAATCCGTATTTCTTGAAACTTGGTATCAGGGTCTAGCACCTCTAGACACTGAGGGCCAATTCACTCGAGAATTCTGGGAGTTCATCATTGGCCTTCGAGAAACGGTTGGCAAAGAAATGGAAGCCCTTAGATCCCAAAACCTGATTGGATCCTCACTAGATGCTGAAGTTGAAATCCATTGCTCAGAAAAAACGTATAGCCAGCTAAGCGCCTTGGAAGAGGAAGTCAGATTTATCTTGATCAACTCGAATACTTCGCTCCAAATGGATAGCTCATTCCAAAATGAGCAGATGACCATCCATGTCAGAGCCTCTACAGAGCCTAAATGCGTGCGATGCTGGCATCATCGCGCCGATGTTGGGACCCATCATGATCACCCAGAGCTCTGTGGGCGTTGTGTAGAGAACGTTGCCGGCAACGGCGAAACCAGAAAATACGCGTAAACATATATGCTCCATTGGACATGGCTTTCCGTTGTAGTGATCCTGATCGATCAGGTCACCAAGCATATGGTTGATTCAACCATGCGGCTTTATCAAACCATAGAACTGGCCCCCTACTTCCAGCTCACTTATATGCGTAATCAAGGCGCTGCCTTCAGCTTTCTTTCAACAGCGGGTGGATGGCAGCGATGGTTTTTTATCGCTCTAGCCACTCTTTCAAGCATCGTAATCGGTTATTGGTTAAAAAAACTTAACCGCTCTCAGTCGTTTGAAGCGTTTGCTTGGGCGATGGTGCTTGGAGGCGCCTTGGGCAATCTAATCGATCGCATCATCTATGGCTATGTCATAGACTTTCTCGATGTCTATTATGGAGACTGGCATTGGCCAGCCTTCAATGTCGCCGATTCTGCGATCACGCTAGGAGTAACCATGCTTCTAATTGATTCATTTAGGTCAAAAGCTAATCCAACCTAAATGCGCCAACGTTCCATCAACATCACTCTCTCCGCTGTAGGTCATAATTTCTAAGTGGTACTCAAGATGAAAATTGAGAATCATATACTGTTAGAGGCCCGTTATCTTGAAAGCCCCAATTGTGATGAACGAAAGTCAATCAATGATCTTTCTCTGATCGTTATACACTCTATAAGCCTTCCACCTGGGGAGTTTGGTGGCCCAGGTATTGATGCACTGTTCACCAACACGATCGACCCAAAAGAACACCCCTATTATGAGCTGATAGCGAACTTGCGGGTCTCGGCCCATGTTCTGATCCGGCGCGATGGTGATATTGTGCAATACGTTCCCTTCAATAAACGTGCCTGGCATGCTGGAGTCTCAAACTATAAAGGTCGTGAAACCTGTAATGATTTTTCTATTGGCATAGAACTGGAGGGGACGGACGACTCCATTTTTGAGGATATCCAGTATCAAACACTGAACGACCTTCTTAGTAGTCTTATTGCGCACTATCCCTCTCTGAGCTATGAAGACATTACCGGACACGAAGAAATTGCACCTGGTAGAAAGACGGACCCGGGTCCTTTTTTTGAGTGGTCCAGAATTATAGATCCACGATGACTGCACCTGTTGTCATAATCGGCATGGGTGAAATGGGGGAATTATTCGCGGTTGGATTCCTCAAAATGGGCATTCCGGTTTATCCCATTACCCGACAGATCAAGCCAAAAAGCATTGCAAACGAGATCCCTAGGCCTTCACTCGTGCTCGTTGCGGTTGGCGAAGATGACCTTGATGAATCGTTAGAGCGCCTTCCGCTTCAGTGGCTCGATAAAGTAGTTTTACTTCAGAATGAACTGATACCTAGGCATTGGCAGAAGCACGGAATACAAAATCCCACCGTCATTATTGTTTGGCTAGACAAGAAAAAAGGCCGCCCCCCCGTCAATGTCCTACCAACCTTAGTCGGTGGACCTTACGCTGAACGAATCAAAGAGCTTCTTGAGTGTATTGGAGTTCCTTGTAAAAAGATTTCTACAGACGAAATCACCTATGAACTAGTAAGAAAGAATCTATACATTCTCACCATCAATCTTGCGGGCCTCCTGCTACCAACTAACACCACAGTAAACGAGCTCTGGGATCAACATAGATCCCTTGCTGAAGGCGTTTTTAATGAAATCTTACTCCTACAACAAAAGTTAGCAGCAACTTCGTTCGGAAAACAACAAATTTTAAAGGGTGTTCTCGAGGCATTCAGAGGCGATCCAGACCATATCTGTACTGGTCGCTCAGCCTCTAAGCGCCTTAAACGGGTTGTTAGGCTAGCAAACCAAGTTGGCGCCAGCTGCCCTAAACTCAAGCAGATTCAATCGAAAACAGAGCCCAGAAGCGTTAGACGCCTTTAAGTTCAGGATAGCCAAGACCTTATTAGACGCTGAGATAGCCGTGTATAAGGACTTCTTGTCCTAACTTATTGTACTGTGGCTCAGGGATTGCGATAGAACACCTCGAAACCAAGCCAGCCTTTGGGCCCAAGGACTTGGGAGAGAGCGCGATCAGTGCATAATCAAGTAACCCAGACAGATTAAGTTCTTCAGCTAGGACACCGGGTGATGCAATGAGTAAGCTGCTTAGACCTAGCCCCCCAAGAGCCGTCATAGCCTGGGGCAAATCAATCATACCGCTGCCTAAACGATCAACCTCGATGACCCTTACACTGGATGGAACAGCTGCACGAATCCTGCTTGCATCCTTGGGGCGACCCGTCACCACAATGTCCTGATCGCCAATCCGATCAAGTGATGACCCAGTCAATTGAGATTGAGATCCATAGTCAATAACTACCCTTTGTTGAGCGACGAGCACTTCACCGTATGCATCTGCAAAGTCCCCAGCATCAAGCACTATGGCATCATGCTTGTCTTTTAGACATTGGTATAGGTTCAAGGTCGCCCCAGTCAAAACCTGAGCCGCTCCACTCATGTCTTGGCTATAAATAAGTGTCCCAAAAGGTCGTCGCACCGGGTTATTCTTAGCTAAACGTAACTGATCGAGCAAGGGGTCTAAAAACCGATATTCCTCATCGGAGGGCGAGGTTTGTTGAAAGCTCAAGATATGGGCCATTTTATCGGCCTTTGAGCGCAAATAGCCAAGATTGTCGTGATGGTGGCCGACCTCAATGGGAATTCTTTCATCAACAATAACCCCAAGCCCTCGAAGGGAGTCAACTTTATGGGGGTTATTCGTTATTAGCCTTATAGATTGAACATCAAGATCGGCCAAAATATGAGCCGCAACATCATACTCTCGCTCATCGGCCTGATGACCCAACTCAAGATTAGCCTCAACCGTATCGAGACCTTCATCTTGAAGGTTGTACGCCTCCATTTTCTTGAGAAGCCCTATCCCTCGCCCTTCTTGACGTAAATAAATCAAAACACCACTGTTCACTCGCCCAAGATACTGAAGCGTATGTCGTAATTGATCGCCACAGTCACACCTGCGAGAACCAAAAACATCTCCCGTAATGCACTCTGAGTGGACCCGAACGGGCACACCACGCTGACGCGAGACATGGCCACTCACCAGAGCCAAGTGCTCTTTTCCAGCATCTCTGTAGAGATACAGCGTGAAATCACCGTACCCAGTTGGTATTCGCGTTCTAACTAAATTCTTAACCACTAAAGCCGCGTCATCTAATGACAGATAAAAGGGTGGAAGTATACCCAATCTGGCTATACATGAGCGAAAAAGCCACTAGCTAACCGCTTCAAGCAAACGACGAATGCATGATTCTTGCCGGTCAATACTCATCACGATCTTAAACTGCTCTAACGCCCGCTCAAGATTCTGGTTTGGATAGTCAACCTTGAAGTAGAGATTTCCCATAAGGTGATCCGTCAGGAACCTCAGACCCAACTCAAAGGGCAATAACCTAATCGCATCATATAAGTAGAATTTATCTGCGGTTGATAGCGCATCACCACGAGCCAGGAAATAACCTTTTAGAAGGCTCCTTAGCCGGTCGATATTAAAACACTCAATAAACGCCTGGGAACGATCACTGCAACAAGAGCGTATACAATCGCCAAGGTCATAATGGATAAGCCCTGGCTTCACCGTATCGAGATCAATAATACTGACTGCGCTCTGCCCCTCAAGATCAAATAGAATATTATCTAGCTTAGGGTCGCCATGAATAACGCTTGTTCGAAGATGACCACGCTGATTTGCGATCTCAAGCACATCAACTCTATCCCGTTGTTCTTCAACAAAACGAAGTGCATTAATCAAACCCTTATGGTCCACTTCCGATTTATATTGGGCGTCTGTCCATTGATCGAATCTCTCCAGATAACGGGGGGTCACGTGAAAATCCGGCAAGGTATCGAACAGTCTCTCCTTGGGTATAGTAGAAGCCATCCGGTGGAAGCGACCTAGACAGTAACCTACTTGCTCCGCCTGATTTGGACTTTGGATTTCACTTAAGGTCTTTGAGCCTTCAATGAAGCTAATTCCTCGCCAGTAATCTCCCGATGAGTCCACATAAAAGTCTGAGCCGACTAACGTCGTAACAATCTCGGGCAACCTCCACTCTTCACCGGTCAACTCCAAATCTATGCGCTTTGCATGATCAGTCAGCACTCTAAGGTTTGACATGACCTGAAGAGGCTCAAGAAAAACCTGGTTATTGATGCGCTGCAGAACGAATTGTTTAAATTTTGAACTTACCAGAAAAGTGTCATTAATCAGGCCTTGACCCAATGGTTGAAGCTCAATTCCGGCCGAATCGATGAATTGCCGTGCTGCAGTTAAACAGATAGACGCCTGTGTCATGGGCTATTTGGATGGTTTGTTTGCTGTTAAACCAAGTCGAAGCCGGGTCAGTTCCTTGGCTGCTTCGCTCTTCCTCAAAAGCACATAAACGGCCCCAGTACCCCCATGCCGCTTTTGAGCGCTATTGAAAGCCATGACATCTGGAAACATTGGCAGCCAGCGCACCAGATAGCTCTTAAGCAAAGGAATCTGATCCTTATTCCGCTTACCTTTACCATGGCTTATCAGTGCTAAACGGACATCGTATTGCACACATTCATGGATAAAATGATCGAGCTCTTTTCGGGCCTGTTCCACGTTGAGTCCATGCAGATCAAGAATAGCCTCAACCTCGTAGGCCCCTTTTTGCAACCGCTGAAACACCCCGTTTTGAATGCCAGGGCGTCGAAAGCTAATCACCGATTCAGGTCGAACAGGTTCAATGAAAGAAGTAGGCAACCAACCTTCATCCTGTTTGATCGATCGTTGGGCAGCTTCACGACTGTATTGCTGCCCAGGCGAGGGAATAGACTCTGCAGCCTTGGATAAAATCAAGTTAGAACTGACGCCTAATGGTTTCACGTCAGCAACCTCTCGCCTGAATAGCTCGCTCTCATCATCATCATGCATAGCTTATCCTACCGATTATCCCAATTTTTGGGGTCATTCTAGGCGGGGTATTGGGGATTGGCAAAACGCCAGAAAGAGACTCAAGAACTTGAAACTATTTTCAAAAATCAAACATAAGATGATCCTCAAGGTCATCCACCTCAAGCTCACTGATTGCAAATGACCGGACGGATATACCCGCTTCATGAACGGTATCGTCTCGACCTGAGTTTAAAGGGTGCCAGGGCGGTAACATCTGCCCCTGATTTCTCAGACGATATGCGCAAGTTTCAGGCAACCAGTGAAATTGGGTAAATGCCTCACGAAGGCCCATACAACCGGGCACTTCCATCAAACGATTGGCGTAGTTCTTACAACGACAGGTCGATATCTCTAATAGCCGACAGGCGGCACGCGTATAAAAGACTTCACCCGTCTCCTCGTCTTCAAGCTTGTTTAAACAGCAACGCCCGCAACCGTCACAAAGCGCCTCCCACTGTTGATCAGTGAGCTCAGTGAGCGTCTTTGTTTCCCAGAAATTATCCTCTGACTTACGTTGCATCAGAAATCATTCTCCCATTGATGGCCATCACGCTCTAAAAGCTCATCGGCCTCTACTGGGCCCCAAGAACCAGATGGGTAATTTGGGAATGTTCTGGGCGGCAACGCTTTCCAAACATCAAGAATTGGCTGAATCAGATTCCATCCAGACTCGACCATATCGGCTCTTTGGAAGAGCGTTTGATCTCCAGACATACAGTCTAGAAAAAGGCGCTCATAACCTGTGTCTGGGGTTGATCCAAAATTGTCCTGGTAATTAAAGTCCATATTCACAGTTCCGAGCTTCATAACAGGACCGGGCACCTTAGCCCCGAACTGTAAGGAAATCCCTTCGTTAGGCTGGAGATGCAAGACCAGCCTATTGGTTCTAAGTTGATCAATAGCTGTATTACGAAAAAGCACCAAAGGTGCCCTACGAAACTGGATAACGATCTCCGTTTTTCGCGCCGCCAATCTTTTTCCTGTTCTAAGATAAAAAGGAACGTCCGCCCAACGCCAGTTGTCAATCATCAGCTTCATGGCGATAAACGTTTCTGTCTTTGAGTCGACATCAACATTCGCTTCTTTCCGATAATCCGGGACCGTTTCTCCATCAATAACCCCATCACCATACTGCCCACGAGCCATTTTGCTCAACACATCTTCAGGAGTGGGAACCTGAACCGCTCGAATGACTTTTGTCTGCTCATCACGAACAGTGTCTGCCTCAAAGGACACTGGAGGCTCCATAGTGATCAGAGACAGCAATTGGAAAAGATGATTGGGGACCATATCCCTCAAGGCACCAGCATGATCATAGTAGCCGCCTCTCGTTTCGACGCCTACCGTTTCCGCCGCAGTAATCTGAACATGATCGATATAACGCCGATTCCAAATTGGCTCGAAAATACTGTTTGCAAAGCGAAAAACCAGAATATTCTGAACCGTTTCCTTACCCAGATAATGGTCAATACGGTAAATTTGCCGCTCCCTTAGAACTTTCTTGATCTCGGTATTCAGTAGACGAGCTGACTCAAGATCATGCCCAAAAGGCTTTTCAATAATCACTCTTCGCCAACTGGAGGAATCCTCTTCAGCAAGACCACTCTGACCTAACTGACGAACGATCTCTCCGAAGAAACTTGGGGCTGTCGCCAAATAATAGAAGTGGTTATTGTCGATGTTATGATCAGCCTTTACCTGATCACATAGCTCACTCAACTTCTTATAGAAACCGGCGTCACGAAAATCACCACTGACATAATGGATTCTTTGCCCAAACCAATCCACAACATCTTGAGCCATCTCATCTTGAGCATAGGACTTTATCGCTGCAATCATTCGCTCTCGGAAGGCATCTGAACCGAGTTCGTCAACAGCCGCCCCTATGAGTGCAAAATTACTCGATAAAAGCCTAGCTTTTGCAAGGTTATAAAGCGCGGGCAACAATTTTCTATGGGTGAGATCACCGGTTGCACCAAAGATCACCATCACACATGAATCACCCGGGCGCCCTACACTATCTGGGAAACTAATTACTGGGTCGTTCATTTCATCTCCTGATGACCACCCCGGAGCAATCGACGCACCATATTTGCGCCCATTCTTCCAAGACTGATCATACCTAGCTGCATTTCACAACTTCTCTAAAAGATCTGTTAGGCGAATAACTTCTGACAAAAGGCATTGAATCCGACCGTATGTAACGATGAATTACTCGACCGTGACAGATTTGGCTAAATTTCGTGGTTGATCAACATCCGTCCCCTTAATAAGAGCCACGTGATACGCCAAGATTTGCAAGGGAACTGTATACACTATTGGCGCCACTACATCGTCGGTTTCCGATACATGGAGCACTTTGACGCCAGATACACTTTCCATACCAACAGCTGCATCGGCAAAAACGTAAAGCTGCCCCCCCCTTGCGTGCACTTCCTGCAAGTTTGACTTTAATTTTTCCAGCAACTCATCATTGGGCGCTACTGCAATGACCGGCATCTGGTCATCTATTAGCGCCAGTGGACCATGCTTCAATTCCCCTGATGGGTAAGCCTCAGCATGAATATAAGATATTTCCTTAAGCTTTAATGCGCCCTCCATCGCCACGGGATACTGCGATCCTCGACCCAGATATAAGGCGTGGTGCTTATCCCCAAATAACTCCGCCCACCTCTTAATGTCATCTTCCATCGCAAGAACTTTACTAATGACCTTGGGAAGCGATTCAAGACTTTGGACTATTTCCTGCTCTCTTTGCTTAGAAAGACCCTGTTTTCGACCGAGCCCCAGAACAAGCAAGAGAAGAGCCACAAGCTGTGTGGTAAAGGCTTTGGTAGATGCAACACCCACTTCTGGTCCGGCACGCGTTAATAAGCATGAGTCAGAAGCCCGAACAATCGAGCTTTCTGGGACATTGCATATCGCAAGGGTATGAATGAATCCTAGTTTTTTAGCTTCCTTCAGTGCAGCCAGTGTATCGGCTGTCTCTCCAGACTGCGAGATGCTCACAAAAAGTGAGCCTGGCTTTACTACATGCTTCCTGTATCGGAACTCACTGCCCACTTCAACATTGCACGTGATGCCAGCAATCTCCTCCATCCAATAACGAGCAACCATGCCCGCGTGGTAACTCGTTCCACACGCCACAATTTGAACAGACTGAACGGCCGGAAAAAGATCTAAAGCTGATGGACCAAAAGCCGAATCAAGCAGATGATCTCCCTTGATTCGGCCTTCTAGGGTCTTAGCAATGGCCGTCGGCTGTTCATGTATTTCTTTTTGCATGTAATGGCGATATTCACCCCGCTCAACCGCATCAGGTGGCATACCTGTTTCATGGATAGGCCGCTGAACTAATGCACCCTGTTGGTTGAATATCCGAATCTCATCGCAGGTTATTTCACCAATATCTCCGTCTTCGAGGAAAATAAATCGTTGCGTTTCACTCACCAAGGCGAAAATGTCCGAAGCAATGAAGTTTTCTCCTTCCCCAAGACCAACGACCAGCGGGCTTCCTTGCCTGGCCATAATGAGCCTACCTGGATTAGCTGATGAAATGACACCAATAGCGTAGGCGCCCGTAAGGGTTTCCGTTGTTTTTTTTACGGCCTCAAGCAACGTGAGGCCTTCACTTAAGAATTCATGAATCTGATGAACAATGGTCTCTGTATCCGTTTCAGACTCAAAGACATAGCCTTTCGACTCCAATTCAACCCTGAGTTTCTCGTAATTTTCAATAATCCCATTATGGACAACAGCCACAACGCCTGAGCAAATGTGTGGGTGGGCATTTCTCTCGGATGGAACTCCGTGCGTAGCCCAACGGGTATGAGCAATACCGACTTTTCCGGCTATAGGACTTTCTTTTAGGGCTAACTCAAGCTCACACACTTTGCCCTTTCGTCTCAATCGTCGAATCTCATCCCCCGATGAAAGCACCGCTATACCGGCTGAGTCATATCCACGATATTCAAGCCTCTTAAGGCCTTCTAGCAGGACTTGAGTAACGTCTCGATGAGCCACCGCTCCAACAATCCCGCACATAACTAGCCCTCCTTCTTCTTCACGGGGCGTGACCATGATTCAACCGTCACCTGCTTCGTTCGACTCAAAGTCAGCATATGATCAGGTGCGTTCTTTGTTATGGTAGACCCAGCGCCGACTGTAGCGTTGACACCTACTCTTAAAGGAGCGATCAACTGGGTATCAGATCCAATAAAGGCACCATCTTCGATAATGGTTTCAAACTTGTTAACACCGTCATAATTGCAAGTAATAGTGCCTGCCCCAATATTGACTCCAACGCCGATTTTGGCATCACCGATATAACTTAGATGATTAACCTTCGAGCGGTGCGATACCGAAGCTTTCTTTATTTCAACGAAATTACCAATATGTACACTTTCGCCAAGCTTCGTGCCAGGCCTTAATCTCGCAAATGGTCCAACTCGTGATCCTTTTCCGACAACCGCATCCTCGATAACGGTATTGGGTAAGATCACACAATCATCATGAAGAGATGCGTTGCGAATAATTGAATTTGCGCCAATCTGAACTCGCTCCCCTATCTCAACCTTGCCTTCAAATATCACATTCACATCAATCTCGATGTCGGACCCTAAGAGGATTATGTCTCCTCGAATGTCTATTCTAGAAGGGTCCCGAATCGTGACACCCTCATCCATAAGTCGCTTTGCCATATTGCGTTGATAGACTCGCTCTAAGTGAGCCAGCTGCTGACGGTTATTGACACCTAATACCTCATCTTCACAGGATGCCTGCGTAGTGTTGATTTTCACACCATCTTGTACAGCTAATTCGATGATATCGGTTAGGTAGTACTCACCTTGGGCATTCTGATTACTTATCCTGTTCAGCCATCCCTTTAGTCGTTTCCCATGAACTGACAGAATCCCAGTATTTCCTTCTTTTATTTTTCTTTGTTCGGGATCGGCATCTTTTTCTTCAACTATTCGGAGGACACGACCATCAGGGTCCCTTTCGATGCGCCCATATCCGAACGGATCGTCGAGAAACACCGTCAATAGTGCAAGAGAGTGATCACTGACCAACTCTAAAAGCTTATTTACGGTCGTTTTACCCAAAAGCGGAACATCGCCATAGAGGATGAGGACCGTTGCTGTGTCATCAATATCTTCGGCCAATTGCATGACGGCATGCCCCGTTCCTAGCCGCTCTCTTTGTTCAACCCAAACCACATCCAGATTCTTGAGCGCTTCCAACACTTTCTCACCCCCATGACCGTAGATCACAGATGTTTTAGTCGGATTCAATGCACTAGCTAAGACACAGACATGTTCGAGCAACGCTTTATCGGCGACTTTATGCAGGACCTTTGGAATACTGGACCGCATACGTGTTCCCTGACCTGCCGCCAGGATGATGATCTCAAGGCTCATGTTTCCACCTTGTATGTTGATGACATTCTTAAGAGTATTTCTTGAGAAGTTGTTTAGGATAAATACAAAAAAACCCGGCTCATGAAGGATAGATCATCCAATCACAACACCGGGTCTCAATAAGGGGGAGAACAATATCAAACTCGGCCTGATGACCTATATTTCTCCAAAGTTCTGAGCTGCATTACTGCTTCAAGAAGTTCTGCCTCTGCCTTTGCATAATCAATTTTTCCCGTTTTACTGGCTAAGGCTTCCTCTGCACGTTGCTTTGCCTCTAAAGCGGCGGCTTCGTCTATGTCCTTGGCTCGCACGGCAACATCGGCAAGGATCGTAACGATATCTGGTTGTACTTCAAGTAGACCACCTGAAATATAAAAGAGTTGCGTCTCATCACCACTGACTTTGACCCTGACCTCACCCGGCTTAAGCCGTGACAAGAAAGGGGCATGCCTCGCCGTGATGCCAACCTCTCCCATTTCGGCAGGCGCAACCACCAATTCTGCCTGACCCGAGCAGATTTCAGCCTCTGCGCTCACGATATCAACGTGAATCGTCATCGCCATGATTTTTTATTCTCCCGAAGATTAAGCGGCCAGTTTCTTGGCCTTCTCCAAAGCTTCATCAACGCTGCCTACCATGTAAAATGCCTGCTCAGGAATATCGTCGAATTCACCTTCCGCAATGCCTTTGAAACCAGCGATCGTATCTTTGAGCGAAACGTACTTACCGGGTGCGCCTGTAAATACTTCAGCAACGAAGAAAGGCTGAGACAAGAAACGTTGAATTTTTCTTGCTCTAGAAACAGTCAGCTTATCCTCTTCAGACAATTCGTCCATACCAAGAATTGCAATGATGTCACGAAGCTCTTTGTAACGTTGCAGGGTACTTTGTACCTTACGCGCTACTTGATAGTGCTCTTGGCCCACAACTAAAGGATCTAACTGACGGCTGGTAGAGTCTAACGGATCCACGGCTGGGTAAATACCCAATTCTGCAATCTGTCGAGATAAAACCACTGTGGCATCAAGGTGAGCAAATGTCGTAGCGGGAGACGGATCAGTCAAATCGTCAGCCGGTACATAAACAGCCTGAATAGATGTAATAGATCCAATTTTGGTTGAGGTGATTCGCTCTTGTAAAACACCCATTTCCTCAGCTAGATTCGGCTGATAACCCACGGCTGAAGGCATACGGCCCAAAAGTGCCGATACTTCGGTACCCGCCAAGGTATATCGATAGATGTTGTCAATGAATAACAGGACGTCACGACCCTCATCACGGAAGTATTCCGCCATCGTCAACCCTGTAAGGGCCACACGTAGTCGATTACCAGGTGGCTCATTCATCTGACCGTATACTAGAGATACTTTGTCGAGTACGCCACCTTCACTCATTTCATGATAGAAGTCGTTACCTTCACGAGTACGCTCGCCCACACCGGCAAAAACCGAAAATCCGCTATGTTCAATAGCAATATTCCTGATTAATTCCATCATGTTGACGGTTTTGCCCACACCCGCACCACCGAAAAGTCCAACCTTTCCACCCTTAGCGAAAGGACATACAAGATCGATTACCTTGATGCCGGTTTCAAGGAGTTCGTTTGTCGCGGCCTGATCTTCGAATGAAGGTGCCTTGCGGTGAATACCCCACCGAGCTTCTTCACCAATAGGTCCTTTTTCATCAATGGGCTCACCCAGTACATTCATGATGCGACCGAGTGTCTTCTTACCGACTGGAACGGAAATCGCAGCACCCGTGTTGGTAACTTCAAGACCACGCTGAAGCCCATCTGTGGTACCCATTGCGATGGTTCTTACCACGCCATCACCCAGCTGTTGTTGTACTTCAAGTACCAAACCGGGTTTATCAACGCGCAAAGCGTCATAAACCTTCGGCAGTGATTCTCGTGGGAACTCCACGTCCACAACGGCACCAATAATTTGAACGACTTTGCCCGAACTCATTGTTGTCCTCTTTGAATCTTTTTCAATTAATTCTCGTTGCTGAAACTATACAGCCGCTGCACCACCAACAATCTCGGCAATTTCCTGCGTGATCGCAGCCTGCCTCGCTTTGTTGTAGATGAGCTGTAGCTCATTAATAATCTTTCCGGCATTATCCGATGCGCTTTTCATCGCGACCATCCTAGCCGCCTGTTCACAGGCACTATTTTCAACCAAGCCCTGAAATACGAGGGATTCAACATATCTCACGAGCAGTTGGTCTAAGACTACTTTTGCATCTGGTTCGTAGATGTAATCCCACTGACCTTTGCCTTCCCGCTCCGTCAATTCAGTCGGGCTAACAGGGAGAAGCCTCACCAACCTCGGTTTTTGAGTCATCGTGTTCACAAATTCGTTATACAGCAGGTAAACCTCATCGGTTTTTCCTGCTGTATAGTCATCCAACATGACTTTGATAACTCCAATAATGTCCTGTAGGTGTGGCTTATCACCAAGCTTTGAAACCTGAGCCACAACGTTCGCTCCTGAGGAACTGAAAAAGCTTGTACCTTTCTGACCAATGACCCCTAAGCTAACACCAATGGAGGTGTCGGACCACTCTCGGATCTTTCTGAGCGCCAACCTAAACATGTTGGCATTCAAACCACCACAGAGCCCACGATCCGAAGATACTACCAAGATGCCCACTTGCTGAACCGGTCTTTCAATCGTGTAAGGATGACGATATTCAGGATTGGCGGTCGATAAGTGGGTAATGATTTGCGCCACTTTTTTTGAATACGGGCGCGTAGCCAGCATTCTATCCTGCGTTTTGCGCATCTTACTCGCAGCAACCATTTCCATGGCGCGCGTGATCTTTTGAGTATTTTTAATACTCGCTATTTTCAGACGGATTTCTTTTCCGACGGCCATGGAGTTGCGTTACCAGGTATGAGTTGATTTGTACTTGCTGATTGCCTCATGCAACGACTTTTGGATCTTGTCGTTGTAATCCCCTGTCTGGTTAATTTCATCTAGCAACTTAGTGTGCTCTGACTTCATGTAACCCTGTAGGCCATCCTCAAAATCTCTAACTTTGTTGACAGCAATGTCGTCAAGGAAACCTTCATTCGCAGCAAATAGTGAGACCGCCATTTGCGCAACACCCATAGGTGAATACTGTCCTTGCTTCATGATCTCGGTCACTCTCTGACCCCGTTCAATTTGTTTTCTCGTTGCATCATCGAGATCAGATGCAAACTGAGCGAATGCCGCAAGCTCCCTGAACTGAGCCAAATCAAGCCGAGTACCACCGCCAAGTTTTTTAATTATTTTAGTTTGCGCTGCACCACCAACACGCGACACTGAAAGACCCGCGTTCACAGCAGGTCTAACACCCGCGTTGAATAAGTTACTTTCTAAGTAGATTTGTCCGTCAGTAATCGAAATTACGTTGGTTGGCACGAAAGCCGATACGTCACCCGCCTGGGTTTCAATGATAGGAAGAGCCGTCAACGATCCGGTCTTACCTTTTACTTTGCCACCGGTTAGCTTTTCAACTTCTTCAGCATTGATTCTGGACGCTCTCTCCAACAAACGAGAATGGAGGTAGAACACATCCCCCGGATAAGCTTCCCGACCGGGCGGGCGTCTAAGCAATAGTGAAATCTGTCGATAAGCCCATGCTTGCTTCGTTAAGTCATCATATATGATCAGTGCGTCTTCCCCTTGATCGCGGAAGAACTCACCCATAGCACATCCTGAATAAGGCGCGATGAACTGCAATGCAGCTGATTCTGACGCAGAAGCGGCCACAATGATCGTGTGAGCCATTGCACCGTGCTCTTCCAGCTTACGTACAACGTTTGCTATAGAAGACTGCTTTTGCCCGATTGCTACATAGATGCACTTAACACCCGTACCTTTCTGATTGATGATTGTATCAATAGCAATCGCGGTCTTACCGGTCTGACGGTCACCAATGATTAATTCACGCTGACCACGTCCAACGGGGATCATCGCATCGATTGATTTAAGTCCTGTCTGAAGAGGTTGATTGACTGATTGACGAGCAATTACACCAGGTGCAATCTTCTCGATAGGTGAACGCCCCTCTTCTTTAACGGGGCCCTTCCCATCGATTGGACGACCAAGGGCATCAACCACTCGACCGAGAAGTGAAGCACCCACAGGAACGTCAAGAATTCTTCCCGTACAGCGAACCGTGTCACCTTCAGCCAAATGCTCATAAGCACCCAAGACTACAGCACCCACGGAATCGCGCTCAAGATTCAGAGCCATACCAAATGTATTACCAGGGAACTCAACCATTTCTCCCTGCATAACATCGGACAACCCGTGAACTCGGACAATACCGTCAGTTAGACTGACAATAGTACCTTCACTACGAGACTCAACACCCAAGTCGAAGTTTTCGATTCGGGACTTAATCAGATCACTGATTTCGGATGGATTCAGTTGCATGTTTTTTCTCGCCCTAACTCAAGAGACTCTTTGCCAATCGTTCTATTTGACCCCGGACACTCGCATCTACGACGTGATCTCCGGCCCGGACATAAACCCCGCCAATCAGATTAGGATCTACCGTAATCTTTAGTTTGGCCTTTTTCTTCAAAAACTTGTCTAGCGCTGCAGTCAATTTCTTTTCTTCAGCACTTGTCATATCAAAGGCAGAAGCCACATCAACATCGATGTAACCCTCATCTTCCGCCTTGAACTTTGCGTATAATTCGGCAATTTCACCCAACAAGCTCAATCGTCTATTGTCGATCAGAACTCGGATAAAGTTTTGGCCTTCACCGTCAACCCGATTTCCACAAAGATCTAAGAATGCAGAAGCAAATGCTTCACGTTTAACCTTAGGGTTGTTCGCCGCTTGAACCATCCGAGGATCTGACGTGACAGCCGCGAGGAACTCAAGCTGGTCCGACCATTTTTGTGTTGTCGATGTTTCTTTCGCTCGCTTAAAAACTGCAACGGCATAGGGTCTGGCTAACGTGGTTAACTCAGCCATTACTTGCCGCCCAATGCCTTGCCAAGGTTATCTATGATGTCCTTGTGCTTTTCGCGATCCACTTCCTTTTTGAGAATCTGTTCTGCGGCATCAACAGCAAGGGTCGCAACCTGCATTCTAAGGCCTTCTCTCGCCTTTTGGATTTCACGATCAATCTCGGCTTTTGCCGCGGATACGATCCGATCGCCTTCTTCTTTAGCCGAAGTTTTGGACTCATCGACCAGTTCGCCGGCTCGTTTCTGAGCCAGACTTACTATGTCAGCCGCCTGATCCTTTGCCTCTCGCAATAAACCAGTAGCGCGTTTTTCAGCCAGTTCCATCTCGTGCTTACCCTTTTCGGCAGCCGCGAGCCCTTCGGCGATCTTCTTTTTACGTTCTTCTAAGGCCTGCAACATTGGCGGCCAAACGTACTTCATGGTGAACCACACCAGAAGCGAGAAGGTAATCATCTGGCCGAAAAGAGTAGCGTTAATACTCACAGCACATTCCTCTTAATTATGTTTCGCTCTTTCAAGCGTCTACCAACGCCGAGATCAACCCTTCAGGGCAGACAAGAAGGGGTTAGCGAAGGTAAAGAACAATGCCAGACCAACACCGATCATGGTTACGGCGTCGAGAAGACCTGCCACGATGAACATTTTCACCTGAAGCATAGGAACCAATTCAGGCTGACGCGCCGCACCTTCCAGGAATTTACCTCCGAGAATACCGAAGCCAATTGCGGTTCCTAAAGCTCCCGCACCCAGAATAATGCCTACTGCTATAGCGGTCAGACCCTGCACATTGGCAATTGACGAAATTTCCATTGTTCCTCCAGAGGACAAGTTAGTTATAGAAAGAAGATACCGGCACGAACGAACTAGTGATCCTCATGAGCCAGACTTAGATATACGATAGTCAGGACCATGAAGATGAAAGCCTGTAGCGTGATAATCAAAATATGAAAGACAGCCCAAGGAAAACCCAATACCGGCTGAATAAACCATGGGAGCAGCGCAATCAGAATAAAGATTAGCTCCCCAGCGTACATGTTGCCAAAGAGTCGTAGCGCTAAAGAAACGGGGCGAGCAATCTCCTCGACCAGTTTGAGCAAAAGATTGAATGGGATCATCCATTTACCAAACGGGCTTAACAACATCTCTTTAGCGAAACCCAAACCACCTTTGATCTTGATGCTGTAGAAAAGAATTAGAAAGAAAACCGCAATCGACATACCAAAGGTTGCATTGAGGTCCGTACTCGGAACAACCCGCAAGTACTCAAGACCCATTGCTGAACCAATCAAAGGCAACAAATCCACGGGGATCAAGTCCATGAAATTCATGAGCCAGATCCAGACAAAAATCGTCAGAGACAATGGTGGGATGAGTGCACTTTTGCCATGAAATGCATCCTTAACCTGTGTATCCACAAACTCTATTAGCATCTCAGCAAAATTTTGAAACAACCCAGGGACACCCACGGTTGCATTGTCCGCCGCACGCTTAAAGAAGAACAGGAAAACCCCACCGAGGAAGGCGGAAAAAAATAGCGTATCGATATGCAGGGTCCAAAAGCCCTCACCAACCGACAAAGGTGTCAAATGGTGAACAATGTATCCTGTCGCTCCACCACCGCCATGCGCTTCACTTGCCATCTTTAGTTCTCATTTCCAATCTGCACCGCGCACCAAAAGCGCGAACCAATATACCCATACGACAGGAACAAAGCCCGCCAACAGCGGAACAAACCGCACATTCGGGACATTCAAAACAACAGCAAACAGAACCGCCGTCATCAACAACTTTACGGCCACACCCGAATAAAATGCCCTGAGCACCTGTCGAGATGTTTTTGCCGGATTCCTGATGCCGATCCGCGTAGCCAAATAGAGATTTGGCAGGAAGCCAATCAACGATCCCAGCAAAACAGAGACAGCCTCTTCACTCCCTCGAAACACCAAAAACAAGGTCACCATCAGCAAACCAATCAAGGCCTGTCGCGAAAGCACCCATCGGACGATGGAATAAAAACTCACAATCGCATCAAGACTCAGGTACGCATACAAACGATAATCATAACAGTGCACTGGATTGAGATCAATGACCTGGCTCCATAGTGTCAGGAACAAATTAATTGTCCGGGTTTGTAGCAAATGATTTGTCCGGTTTTATAACACCTCTTGGAGGTGCTTATGAGACG